>Ga0307943_1000093_pt1 | contig 51993 bp, 48 predicted proteins | sample OrgLakmetagen177_FD_203149 | JGI IMG/M metagenome (GOLD analysis project Ga0307943, IMG submission 203149) | Saline water microbial communities from Organic Lake, Antarctica - #177 | ecosystem: Environmental > Aquatic > Non-marine Saline and Alkaline > Saline | place: Antarctica: Organic Lake... | reverse complement strand
TGAACAGGCGAACGGTATCAGCGCCGTGTTCATCAATGATGGCCTGCGGGTCAATGCCGTTGTTTTTGGATTTCGACATCTTGGTCACGCCACCGGCAATCACCGGTTGGCCATCGTCTTTGTGAACAGTGCTGACAACCTGGCCTTTATCGTCACGATCGGTGACCACATCGGTGGGTGAAACCCAGGTCTTTTTGCCGGCTTCATCTTCCCGGTAATAGGTCTCGGCCAGCACCATGCCCTGGCATAGCAGGCGATTGAACGGCTCCGAACTGTTGACCAGCCCTACATCCCGCAAAAGTTTGTGGAAGAAGCGGGCATAAAGCAGGTGAAGAATGGCGTGTTCGATGCCGCCGATGTACTGATCGACCGGCAGCCAGTAATTGGCTGCGGCCGGGTCCAGCATGCCTTTGTCATAGTTCGGGCTGCAGAAACGGGCGTAGTACCAGGAAGACTCCATGAAGGTATCGAAAGTGTCGGTTTCCCGGGTGGCGGGCTGCCCCTCGAAACTGGTTTTTGCCCATTCAGGATCCGCTTTGATCGGCGACTGGACGCCGTCCATTTCTACGTCTTCCGGAAGCATCACGGGCAACTGGTCATCCGGCACGGGCCGCTCGGTGCCGTCTTCCATGGTCATCATGGGAATGGGTGCGCCCCAGTATCGCTGGCGGGAGACACCCCAGTCGCGCAGGCGGTAATTGACCGTGCGCTTGCCGATGCCGTTGTCTTCCAGGTAATCGGCGATGGCGTCAAAGGCGTCTTCGCTGGTCAATCCACTGTACTTGCCCGACGAGACAAGGATGCCCTTTTCGGTGAAGGCGTTTTCCTGAACATCAATCTCGCGGTTTTCCCTGGCGGCAATCACCTGCTTGATGGGAAGGTGGTATTTCACAGCAAACTCGTGGTCACGTTCATCGTGCCCTGGTACCGCCATCAGCGCCCCGGTGCCGTAATCGGTCAGAACGAAGTTGGCAACGTAGACCGGAATTTCTTCGTGAGTCAGCGGGTGAATGGCTTTGAAACCCGTATCGATACCCCGCTTTTCCATCACGGCCATGTCGGCTTCAGCGGTTTTGCTGTTGCGACACTGTTCCGCGAATTCGGCCACTTCCGGATAACGCTCGGCGGACTTGCGGGCAATGGCGTGTTCGGCAGAAACCGCCATATAGGTAACACCCATCAGCGTATCTGGGCGGGTGGTATACACCTCAAGCGGGTCGCTGCCATCCTTCATCTGGAACGTCAGTTCAGTGCCGACGGATTTGCCAATCCAGTTGCGCTGCATGGTTTTGACCTGCTCCGGCCAGTCTTCCAACTGGTCCAGGTCGCTGAGCAGTTCTTCTGCGTAATCTGTAATGCGGATGAACCACTGGGGAATCTTCCTTTGTTCCACCAGGGCCCCGGAGCGCCAGCCCCGTCCGTCGACCACCTGCTCGTTTGCGAGAACCGTCTGGTCCACCGGGTCCCAGTTCACGGTGGACATTTTTTTGTAGACCAGCCCCTTCTCATAAAGACGGGCAAAGAACCACTGCTCCCAGCGGTAATAATCGGGTTTGCAGGTCGCCAGTTCGCGATTCCAGTCGTAACCGAAACCCAGCTGCTTGAGCTGGTTTTTCATGTAGGCAATGTTGTCGTGGGTCCACTTGGCCGGTGCGGTTTTGTTGGCAATAGCGGCATTTTCCGCCGGCAGACCGAACGCGTCCCAGCCCATGGGCTGCATAACGTTCTTGCCCTGCATGCGCTGATAGCGGGAGATAACGTCGCCAATGGTGTAGTTGCGAACGTGCCCCATGTGAAGCTTGCCGCTGGGGTAGGGGAACATGGACAGGCAGTAGTACTTCGGCTTGCCCGGTTCTTCCTTTACCGTAAACGTGCCGTTATCGTCCCAGAATTTCTGGGCGGTTCGCTCAACATCGCTGGGATTGTATTGCCGGTCCATTGCTGCCATTACCAAAGTTGCCTGTTTCAAAATAGGTGTGCAAAGAGGGCACGTATTCTAACGCACACAAGGCCTAACAGGTAGTCTGCGAAATTTCGAATCCTGTGCCAGACTTGGAGTGGAGGCTGTCGGGCATGGGTCTCCGGGAAGCGCCGTAAATACGTCCCTGTAGGCTCATCAAAAACATCCATGTTTTTGAAGTTCCCGGAGACCCATACCCGACAGCCCGCTGGCCCCGTACTTCCAGGAGGAAGCCGTCATGGCGACAGAACAAGAGCGTAATCACCTTTCAGGCAAGGCTCTCGAGGCCTATGACCGCATGCTGGAGCGGGTTCAGGCCCGTCTTAGTGAGATGGAGGAAACCACCCGCGATACTCTGGAACAGGAAATCGGGCGGGCCGTGGAGGCCGAGCAAGCCCTGGAAGAAATGACCCGGGAGGAAGCAGGACTGCTGGGCGAATACCTCAAGCGGGACCTGGAGCACTTGCTGCATTTCGTCGAGGAAACCGGGGAAGGACTCAGCGAGTGGTTGCAGCTGGATATTTCCATGCTGGAGCACCAACTGGCGAACATGCTGTTTTCAGTGGCCGATAAAACCAAAATCGACACGCTGGAGCTTCGCCAGAAACTGGAAAGTCATGAGCTCAGTCAGTACATCAGTGGTGAGGTAGCGACAGCGGGAATGTTCAAATGTCTGAATTGCGGCCACATGCGTTGTCTGACGGCGACCAGCCATCTGGAACCCTGTGACGCCTGTGATTCCCACTACTACGAACGGGTAACCAGCCGCTGGCCCCGCAAGTCGGATTAGCGTTTAATCTTGGGGATTACCCGCTCACGGACAAAAACGATCAGAATGGCGGCTAGCGTCAATACAGGCCAGGAGCCGGAGCGCATGTAAGGGGTGGATCCTTCTGCAGCGTATACCTCGCCCGTGAGCACCGCTCGCTCGAACTGTGGAATGGATTCGGTGATCTGGCCCTTATGGTCAATGATCGCGGTGACGCCGTTGTTGGTGCCCCGCAACATATATCGGCCGGTTTCCAGTGCCCGCATGCGGGCAATCTGCAAATGTTGCAGGGGGCCGATGGAATCCCCGAACCAGCCGTCGTTGCTGATGGTCAGAAGCAGGCCGGTGTTGTAGGCGTTGAAGGCGACGAAATCAGAGTACGCCACCTCATAACAGATAAACGGCATGATATTGATGCCGCCCGCTTTCAGTGGCGCCTGGTCAGACGGTCCCGGACTGAAGCTGGACATGGGCAGATCGAAAAAACCGATCAGGCCGCGAAGCCATTGCTGCAGCGGTACGTATTCGCCAAAAGGCACGAGTTTCTGTTTATGGTAGATGCCACCACCATTGCCGATGGCCATGACGCTGTTGTGGAAAGTGAAGTCTTCGATGCGGTCACTGAAGCCGTACCAGGGGATACCGGTGATCAGGGTACTGTCCTCGCCCAGTTCATCGCTGATGCGATCAATGATGGCACCCGCTTTGTCCTGGGATATAGGGATGGCGGTTTCCGGCCAGAGGATCAGATCCTTGTTCCAGTGCCCTCCGGTCATTTCCAGATAAGCGACAATCTGGTCTCGCAAAAAATCCGGATCCCATTTGATTTGCTGTGGAATATTGCCCTGCATGGCAGCGAATGAGGTCGGCTCTTGACTAAGGTCTGTCCAGTTTTTGGCAGACAGGGCCGGACCGGTTAACCAGGGCAGAAGCGTCACAACAGCCACAATAGCTGCGCTGGCGTAGCGAAGATTGCGGATCAGCCACCAGCAAGCGACAGCCCCGCAGCCGGTCACCGTGACCCAGAAGCTCAGGCCGTGAACGCCGACCAGCGGAGCAAACCCACCGAGAGGCCCGTCGACGTGGGCGGTGCCCAGATAGAGCCAGGGGAAACCGGTAAGCAGCCAGCCCCTGATCCAGTCACCGAGTATCCAGATGGCCGGAAACAGAATCAGCCTCCTGACGGTGCTGTCTTTGGCGAGTTTGCCCCAGGCCCAGAATGCCAGCCCGTGAAACAAAGCCAGGCCTGCCACGAAGACAACCGTGAGCAGAATCGCAACGGGTACAGAGGTATTGCCGTGTTCACTGATGCTGACGTAAACCCAACTGGCGCCTGAGCCGAAAAGCCCGAGGCCGACGAGCCAACCGGCGCGAAACAGTTTTGTCGCGTTGAGTGGAAGGCAACACAGCAGGACGAGCAATACGGACACAGGACCCAGCCACCACCAGTTGAATGGCGAGAACGTCAGTGTCTGGGCGGCGCCGGCTAAGATCAAAAGCACGGCCAGAAACCAGGGCCGGTGGACAGATATGGTTGGCATTGACGTTGCCCGAAGGCTATTGCTCATCGTTGCGTGATACCTGAAGCAGACGGATGACCCGGTTGTCGGCGTTGGCGATGGTGAACTGCAGGCCCTGGCATTGGATTGTCTCACCACGGCGGGGCAGGTGGCCAAACTCCTTCAGCACCACACCACCAATGGTATCGAACTCTTCCTCATCCAGCCGGGTCTCAAAAAACTCGTTGAAGTCGTCAACCGGTGTGACCGCTTTGACCGCGAAAGTGCCGTCGTTGCGGGATTTGATGTGAGTCTCTTCGTCGAAATCGTGCTCGTCTTCGATTTCACCCACGATCTGCTCCAGCACATCCTCAATGGTGATAAGCCCGGCGGTGCCGCCGTACTCGTCCACCACAATCGCCATGTGATTCCGGGTTTCCTTGAATTCCTTCAGCAGCTGGTTAAGGCGCTTGCTCTCAGGAACAAAAGTCGGGGGGCGCAATATTTCGCGAATGCGGTTCCAGTTCAGATCGGTGTTTAAAGCCAGCGGCAGCAGGTCCTTGGCAAGCAGAATGCCAATGACATCGTCCTGACTGTCCCCAATGACAGGGAAGCGGCTGTGGGCTGAACTGATGATTTCGGCCAAAAACTCTTTTGGTTCGTGGGAGGCTTTTACCGTGACCATCTGGGAGCGGGGAATCATGATTTCATCCACGCGCATGTCGAGAACCTGCATGGCGCCTTCAATGATGCTCATGGCGTCGGTGTCTATGATGTTTTCCGACTCGGCATCACGCAGAATTTCCAGCACGTCCTCGACGGACTCAGGCCCGCCGGAAAAGGCCTGTGATATACGTTCCAGCCAGGACTTGTTGTTGCCCTGACTGCGACTCGACTGATCGTCGCTCATGCGTCTTGTTCCGTTTCCCCAGTGTAATAAGGCGTGTCGTAAGGATTGCCAAATCCTAGCCGCGATAGCAACTGGATTTCGAGGGCTTCCATGGCCTCGGCCTCGTTCTCTTCAATATGGTCGTAGCCCTGAAGATGCAACATCCCATGCACCACCATGTGAGCCCAGTGCCCGGTTGGCGTTTTGTGCTGCTCGCGCGCTTCCTGCTCAACCACTGGCTCGCAGATGATCAAATCACCGGCCAAGGGCACCGTTATACCGGCTGGCGCCTCAAATGGGAAGGACAGCACGTTGGTTGGCCCGGATTTGTTGCGGTACTGACCGTTCAGTTCAGCACTTTCCGCCGAGCCCACAATCCTTACCGTGACTTCCGAATCTTTATCGTCAAGCCAGGCAGTCTGCGCCCAGGCCGTAAAAAGATCGTCCGCAGGCAGATTATCCGTCTCAGCCGCATGCTGAATATCAACCGTCAGATGGCCCAAAGCGATCAGCTGCCCCCATCGTCGAAAACGTCATAGGCTTCCACGATCCGCTGAACCAGCGGATGGCGAACAACGTCCTGTGATTCGAACCGGGTAAAGCCGATGCCCGCTACATCGCCAAGCACAGACGCAGCATGAGTCAGCCCGGAGTGCTGGCCCTTTGGCAAGTCCACCTGGGTGGTGTCACCGGTGATCACCGCGGTGGAGCCGAAGCCGATACGGGTCAGGAACATCTTCATTTGCTCGCGAGTGGTGTTCTGACTCTCGTCGAGAATAATAAACGAATTGTTCAGTGTGCGGCCTCGCATAAAGGCCAGCGGTGCTATCTCGATCACGCTTTTCTCAATCAGCCGGGTGACGTGTTCAAACCCCAGCATTTCATAGAGCGCGTCGTAGAGCGGGCGAAGATACGGATCCACTTTTTGCGCCAGGTCGCCGGGCAGGAATCCCAGCTTCTCCCCCGCTTCCACCGCTGGCCGCACTAACAGTATCCGTTTGACCTGTTCGTCCTTGAGGGCCTCGACTCCACAGGCCACCGCCAACCAGGTTTTACCTGTACCAGCCGGGCCAATGCCAAAGTTCACATCGTGAGTGCGGATGTTATGCACGTATTTCTGCTGGTTTACACCCCGGGGCTTGGCCTGCACTTTCGGGGTTTTGATGACCGTAACGGCGCCCTGGTAAGGCACGTTATCAGGCAGTCGCTCAAAGCCGGTTTCGCGGATAAAAAGGTGAACCATGTCCGGCGAAATATCATCGTTGGCCTCGGTTTCCCGATACAGGTGGCGGATAACTTCCGTCGCTGCGGCCACGTGTTCGGTTTCGCCTTCCACCCGGAAGTGATGGCCGCGGCGCCCCACGCGAACGTCCATGCGACGTTCAATGTGCTTCAGGTGCTCGTCAAACTGGCCGCACAGGGTGGTTAGCCGACTCTGGTCGACCGGGTGTAAATCGAATTGTCTGGAATCGTTGGCGTTCAAACGGTCTCCGGAATTTAGTTTGGTTGTTCCCCTCTGGGAGAAGGCGTTTTGAGCCACAGGCCCATAGATTTAAAGCATCTCCGAGCTAACAGGCACGCCACGCAAAGAGTTGGGCAGCGCCTCCCGAATCTCCACGTCAATAAAGTGACCGACCACTTCGGGATTCTCATGCCGGAAATTAACGATGCGGTTGTTCTCAGTACGGCCCGCATACTCGCCGGGATCTTTCTTGGACAGTCCGGTGACCAGAATTCGCTGGGTCGACCCCACCATCTTGCGGCTGATGTCCATGGCCTGCTGATTGATACGTTCCTGCAGTATGCTCAGGCGCTGCTTCTTCGTGGCCATTGGCGTCTCATCCGGCAAATCTGCCGCCGGGGTGCCGGGTCGTGAGCTGTAAATGAAGCTGAAGGACACATCGAAGCCAATGTCATTAATCAGCTTCATCGTGTCCTCGAAGTCTTTCTCGGTTTCCCCTGGAAAGCCAATGATGAAGTCCGACGAGAAACTGATGTCCGGGCGGATCTTGCGCAAGCGACGAAGCTTGGACTTGTACTCCAGCGCTGTGTGCCCACGCTTCATGGCTGACAGAATGCGGTCAGAGCCACTCTGGACCGGCAAATGCAGATGGCTGACCAGTTCCGGCACCTGCTCGTAGGCTGCAATCAGCGAATCCGAGAATTCCACCGGGTGAGAGGTGGTGTAACGGATGCGGTCAATGCCGTCGATGGTGGCTATCATGGTGACCAGTTCCGCCATGTCCATGACATCGCCGTCGTGGGTCTCGCCGCGGTAAGCGTTAACGTTTTGACCCAGCAGGTTTACCTCACGCACGCCCTGGCCGGCCAGATGGGCCACTTCCGCAATCACGTCGTCGACCGGGCGGCTGACTTCCTCGCCACGGGTGTAAGGTACGACGCAGAACGTACAGTATTTGCTACAGCCTTCCATGATGGACACAAACGCAGACGGACCGTCGGCCCCGGGGTCAGGCAGGTTGTCGAATTTTTCGATTTCCGGAAAGCTAACGTCGACCACGCCCACACCGTTACCCTTGGCACGGATTTCGGTAATCATGTCCGGCAGGCGGTGTAACGTCTGGGGGCCGAACACCATGTCGACGTAGGGTGCCCGGTCGATAATAGCCTGGCCTTCCTGGCTGGCGACGCAGCCGCCAACACCGATAATCAGATCCGGTTTTTTGGCTTTCAGACCTTTCCAGCGGCCAAGCTGATGGAATACTTTTTCCTGGGCTTTTTCCCGGATGGAACAGGTGTTCAGCAGCAGAATGTCAGCGTCGTCCGGCGTGTCGGTCATTTCCACGGCTTCGCCGGTTTTCAGCAGGTCGGCCATTCGGGATGAATCGTATTCGTTCATCTGGCAGCCGTGGGTTTTGATGTATAGCTTCTTGGCCATGTGTCTCAACAGTTTTTGGTGCGTTGCGGTGCTTGTTAGGCGCCAGAAAATAGCGGCGCTCTGATCGAAATGAAGCTGGACATTATAACGAGGTGATCATTCCTCAACCACCTTTGTCTCAGCAATCCCGTAAATCCTGTAAAGCCTGATCGCCCGGGACGCGGTTCGGTCTTTTCTGCAGGAATAAAGGTGTCTGAGCGAAGCGAGTTCTTTTTCCGAAAGAAAAGACCTAACGGCGGCGCGGGCAGCCCCCCACGTCAAAAGGGCTGGCCGCTAAGGTCTACTCCTCGCGCCCCTCAAGATACCGCTGCAACTGCTCTCTGAGCGCTTTAGGCAACCGAGTAATGGTCAAAGCATCATTATCGCGGTCGTAATAGATCGCCTGGTTCACCAGGTCTGACGAGAACGACACGCTCATGCCGCCGCCGGAACCGGCAATACGAACCAGCTTCTTCACCTTGCGGTGGTCGGGGTGCAGTACGCCGTTTTCCGGCATCTCGGCGGCCTGGGACGCAAACTCTTTGAACCGCTGGGGTTCGTTCTCATCCAGATAGCCGGAAAGCGCCCCGATTTCCACGGGCTCACCCAATGCGTGCTGCTCTTTGCAGAATTCGTAGGCCTTGTTGCGTACTTCTCCGGCTTTTTCCGGCTCCGACGACTTGGCGAAGGCTTCCACAGCATCCAGAAACGTCAGGGTTTCCTTTTCCACGTCCACTTGATTAGTAAAACCGCACAGCCGGATGAAATGGTCCCCGGTTTCGCCAGTGCCCCGGGCGTGGACCATGGTCAGGTAGTTCTCGCCGGCCCGGTCGCTTTTCCAGTCGTCGATTTCAATCCGCACCGCCAGGTTCAGGCGAGACAGACTCAGAACGTCCGTAGTGTCCAGCGACTGCTGGCCGTCAAAGCGCAGGGCGCTGTCGCTCTCGATGATCAGCAGGTAGATCACCTGCGAATCGGCCAGGGCCTCGTGTACCAGCATCAGGTGACCCTGATGCTCTTCCTGACTGCCGGTCAGCAGGTCCTGCCATTGTTTGGCCAGCCGGTCGGTCAGGGAAGAGAAGCTTTGCCGATCTTCCAGGTAATCGCTGAGCCAGGCGCTGAACGGCGACTCCCCGGTGTCCTCGGAAAACCGACCGTACTTTTTGCCCGGCTTGCTGTTGAACAGCCGTTTCATCTGTTTTTGCAAACCCTCGTAGTCACCGCCGGGTTCGCTCAGTGGCTCGCCCTGAATAAGGCGGGCAGGGTTACCCGGCTGAAGCTGGGAGGCGAAGGCGATGCGCAGATGCTTGATGGTCATAAACAATCTTCCTGAACGTAAAACGAACAAAGCCCCGCAGCCAGTTGGCTTGCGGGGCCAGGTGTCGGTGCCTGGACGGCATCAGATACGCTTGTTGCGTAACAGGTCCTGAACCAGTTTGCTGACGGATTCGGTAATCTCGTCGCTCGTATCCGCAGACACAGAAGCGGACGCAACGTCAGCCCCAAGATTGACCACAATCGCAATCAGGCTATGGGCGCTGACTACCTGAGCCGCACGGCGTCGGTCATCCGCGTTGCCCGCATTGTCTTCGCTAAGCACCACGGTGGTTTTGCCCTGATCGAACAGCGCCCGCTCCAGGGCGAGTGCCAGGGCCGGCGCCTGCTTACCGTTACAGGCAATGATGGCCGGCTTTTGAGCCAGTCGACGCTGACGCTCTTCAGTGCTGACCGGGTCCAGTGACTCGACCGACTCCGCGCTTCCGGCGATCATGCCGGCGCCGATGGTCACGTTGCTCAACCGGTCAATGACGATAAAGCTGCCGGTAACGTGGTTGTTCGGGTAGGGGTCGAAAGCAATCGGCTGGCTGAGCGTCAGCTCGCACAGGCCAATTTCGTTGAGCTGCAATGCCCCGGGATTTTCCCGCTTTTCAAGGGTATTAACGTCGGTCTGGTGCTTGATATGTTTGACCGTTGCCGATGAAAAGGTCGGGCCCAGCTTGATGTCATACAGCCGCCCGGTTTCCAGCGGCGCGTCGGTCATCCAGACGATATTGGCGAGGAAACGGTTGCCCACTTCCGGCTCGTCCTCGGCTTTGACCAGCATATCGCCGCGGCTGATGTCGATCTCGTCATTGAGTGTCAGGGTAACCGCCTGATCAATGTAGGCTTCGTCCAAGTTGCCATCGAAGGTCACGATATCCTTGATGGTGCTGGTACGACGTGAGGGCAGAGCCATCACTTTCTCGCCCGGACGAATCACGCCCGAGGCCACGGTGCCGCAGAAGCCGCGGAAGTTCAGGTTGGGGCGGTTGACGTATTGAACCGGGAAGCGGAAGTGCTCCAGGTTCTTGTCATGGGCGACCTTGACCGTTTCCAGGATATCCATCAAAGGCTGGCCGTCGAACCAGGGCGTATTGTCGCTCTTGTTTACCACGTTGTCGCCTTCCAGCGCGGACATGGGCACAAAGCGAATGTCTTTCAGGCCGAGCTGGCTGGCAAAGGCCAGGTAGTCGTCCTTGATCTCATTGAAGCGTTCTTCGCTGAAATCCACCAGATCCATTTTGTTAACCGCGACGACCACGTGGCGAATGCCCAGCAGGGACGCGATATAGGAATGGCGGCGGGTCTGGGTTAATACGCCATAGCGGGCATCGATCATCAAGATCGCCACCTGCGCGGTTGAAGCACCGGTGGCCATGTTGCGGGTGTACTGCTCATGGCCCGGGGTATCCGCGATGATGAACTTGCGCTTGTCGGTGGAGAAAAAGCGATAAGCCACATCGATGGTGATGCCTTGCTCGCGCTCGGCCTGAAGGCCGTCGACCAGCAATGCCAGATCCAGTTTCTCACCCGTCGTGCCCATTTTGGCGCTGTCGGTTTTCAGGCTGGCCATGTGATCTTCATAGATCATTTTGGTGTCGTGCAGCAGGCGGCCGATCAGGGTGCTTTTGCCGTCGTCGACACTGCCACAGGTCAGCAGGCGCAGCAGTTCCTTGTTTTCGTGTTGTTTCAGGTAAGCCTGAATGTCTTCTGCAATAAGGTCGGACTGGTGAGCCATCTTAGAAGTACCCTTCCCGCTTTTTCTGTTCCATGGAGCCGGCAGAATCGTGGTCAATCACACGGCCCTGACGTTCGGAGCTGGTGGCCAGCAGCATTTCCTGGATGATCTCCGGCAGGGTGTCTGCCTCGGATTCAATGGCGCCGGTCAGCGGGTAACAACCCAAGGTGCGGAAGCGGATGGATTTCATTTCCGGCTTCTCGCCTTCCTTTAACGGCATGCGATCGTCGTCCACCATGATCAGGGTGCCGTCACGCTCGACCACGGGCCGCTTGGCGGAGTAATACAGGGGAACAATTTCGATGTTTTCCAGATAAATGTACTGCCAGATATCCAGCTCGGTCCAGTTGGACAGCGGGAAGACGCGGATGCTTTCGCCCTTGTTGATCTTGCCGTTATAAATGTTCCAAAGCTCGGGACGCTGGTTCTTCGGATCCCAGCGATGGTATTCGTCACGGAAGGAATAAACACGCTCCTTGGCCCGGGACTTTTCCTCGTCCCGGCGAGCACCGCCAAACGCCGCATCGAACTTGTACTTGTCCAGGGCCTGCTTCAGAGACTGAGTTTTCATGATGTCGGTATGCTTGGCGCTGCCATGGGTAAACGGGCCAATGCCCTGGGCAATGCCGTCTTCGTTCTTGTGAACGATCAGGTCCAGGCCGTATTCCTTTGCCTTGCGATCCCGGAATTCAATCATCTCCTTGAACTTCCAGGTGGTATCCACGTGCATCAGTGGAAAGGGGAGTTTGCCTGGGTGGAAGGCCTTGCGGGCGAGGTGAAGCATGACCGCTGAATCCTTTCCGATGGAGTACAGCATGACCGGATTGTCGAACTCAGCGGCGACTTCCCGGATGATGTGGATGCTTTCAGCTTCCAGCTGCTTGAGATGCGTCAGGTTGTATGTGGTCATCGAGTCCTGCTACCGCGTTTTTGCCCGTCGTTCACTACCGACAGAGCGAGGCAAATGAATGTGCAGATGATACCAGATCAGGCCAGGGCATAAGAAGGAGGGGTGCTAGAGTTTGATGCTATAACAATATAGCGGCCGGGGCTTTACGCGGTCGGCAGCGTGAGCTGGTGCCAGTTGGCGGTTCGGTATTCTAGAGGGCAGTTTCAGCGAGCAGCTTGCTAACGTAATTATTAACGTATTCAAAACCATTGCCGTCAAATTCGGCAAACTGGACGCCGACCTGGAACTCATTCCGGGAAAGACGCCGCATGTGAACGATGTGCCCGTCCACGACGATCGAGACCGGCTGGCTGGCCACAACGGGAACAGAAAATAACGCTTTTACCTCGATCCAGGCGCCGGGTGCCGGTGTTTGCTGTGCCGGAATCAAGGCCTGCACTTCTTCCTGGCCACAGCTAATCATCAGCCCGGTGCGGGAAATGTTGGACACCGAGCAGACCAGAGAACTACCATCCGGCTTCTCGATTCTGACTTCGGTCGCAACATCAACGCGCTGTTGGTTACGAAGATTGGGTTTAATAGCAAGGTTCTTAGTCATCGCTTTTTTATACTGGATCGCTTAACTTCCTGAAAGTCTAGTTGTTTAGTAAGTAATCGGCAAGGCGTCATAAAAATGAAACAGGGGCAGGGTGAATGACAGACGAAACGGTAGCGATTGAGCCGCGTGCGGGAAAAGTGGGCTTCATCAGCCTGGGTTGCCCGAAAGCCCTTGTTGACTCTGAGCGTATTCTCACGCAACTGCGCCTGGACGGCTACGACGTAGTCCCGACCTACAACGACGCCGATATCGTTGTCGTTAATACCTGTGGCTTTATTGATGCCGCCAAGCAGGAGTCCCTGGACGCCATTGGCGAGGCCATCAATGAAAACGGCAAGGTAATTGTCACCGGCTGCATGGGCGTGGAAGCGGATAAAATCCGCGATACTCACCCGGGCGTTCTGGCGGTATCAGGCCCTCATGCGTATGAGGAAGTCGTCGGTGCTGTTCACCAGTTTGTGCCCCAGAAAAAACCGCACGATCCTTTCACGGATCTGGTTCCGCCCCAGGGAGTCAAACTGACCCCGCGGCATTACGCCTATCTGAAAATCTCGGAAGGCTGCAACCACCGCTGCACCTTTTGCATTATCCCTTCCATGCGGGGCGATCTTGTCAGCCGCCCGATTGGTGATGTGATGGACGAGGCCCAGAGGCTGGTGGATGCCGGGGTCAAAGAGCTGTTGGTAATATCCCAGGACACCTCAGCTTACGGCGTGGATCTAAAATACCGCACCGGCTTCTGGCAGGGTCGCCCACTTAAAACGAAAATGCAGGCGCTTTGCGAAGCGCTCGGTGAGCTGGGTGTGTGGGTGCGACTCCACTATGTCTACCCGTATCCCCACGTGGACGACATCATCCCGCTGATGGCCGAAGGCAAGATTCTTCCGTACCTGGACATTCCTTTCCAGCACGCCAGCCCGAAAGTGCTGAAAGCCATGAAGCGCCCGGCTCACGACAGCAAAACGTTGGAGCGCATCCGCAAGTGGCGGGACATCTGCCCCGAGCTGACCATTCGTTCTACCTTTATCGTCGGATTCCCCGGCGAAACCGAGGAGGACTTCCAGTACCTGCTGGATTGGCTGGATGAAGCTCAGCTGGATCGTGTTGGCGCGTTCAAGTACAGCCCGGTGGAAGGCGCAAAGGCCAATGCGCTGGAGGGTGCCGTCTCAGAGGAAGTCAAAGAGGAACGTTTGGCCCGTTTCATGGCAAAACAGGCCGAGATTTCCGCGGCCCGCCTGCAGGCCAAAATCGGTCAGACCATTGATGTTTTGATTGACGAAGTGGACGAAGAAGGAGCCATAGGTCGCTCCAAAGCCGATGCCCCGGAGATTGATGGCATGGTATACCTGAATGAAGAGACCGGCCTGGTTCCTGGGCAGATGGTTCAAGCCGTGATTGAGCATGCCGATGAGCACGACTTATGGGCTAGTCTGATTTGATTGGCCTTTTGCTGACTACCTAGCCTGGCTGCGCTGGAGCAAACGCACGGATGGGGAATGGGTTTCCAAAAACCGCTCCTTGCGGCACATCCCTGTGGCGCTTGGGCTCCGCCATCCCTGGCTCCGCACATTTTTGGCAACCCATCCCCCATCCGTGCTGGCTGAACTCAAAGTTAACGCTTGACAGAATGTAGGTCGGATTAGGCAAAGCCGTAATCCGACAAGGGTTTCGGCCGTTAACGGGGCGTCGGATTACGCTTTGCTAATCCGACCTACGAGGGTTCGTCAGGATTTTGCGGTATATCTGCCAGGCAGATAGGCGCGGGGCAGGAAGGGGCTTCCAAAACTGTGCGGAGCCAGGGATGGCGGAGCCCAAGCGCCCCAGGGATGGGCCGAAGGAGCGTGTTTTGGAAGCCCCTTCCTGCCTCGTGCCGTAAACTCCAGAAAACGCAGGCCAGGGTCGGACCAAGAAGCCACGACCCAAAGCCAGAGGGTTACCCCCCAAGCTTCCGAACTAGAATTTCATTAAACAGCTTCGGATTACCCTGGCCATTGGAGGCCTTCATCAGTGGGCCCATAAACCCGCCAAGCATTTTCTTCTGTTTCTTGGGGTCAGATTCCTGCTGATACTGGGCAACCTGATCCGGCATAGATGCCAGAACCTCGTCTACCATTGACTCCAGTGCGCCAGTGTCAGATACCTGCTTCAGGCCCTGGGCGTCGATGATGGCATCAACATTGTCACTCTCGCCTGCCCACAGTGCCTCAAATACCTTTTTGGCCCCGGCAGACGAGATGGTGTTGTCCGCGATTCGAACCACCAGATCACCCAGTTGGGCACCGGAAATCGGCGAATCCGCCACGGACTTTTCCTCAGCGTTCAGACGCGCAGAGAACTCGCCCTGAACCCAGTTAGAGGCCAGCTTCGCGTCTTTGCCGCGTTCAGCGGTCACTTCAAAGAAAGCGGCCAGTTTGGAGTCGCCGGCCAGCAGGTTTGCGTCGTAGTCGTTCAGTCCGTACTGCTCGATAAATCGCGCTTTCTTCGCATCCGGCAGCTCCGGGAGGCTGTTGCGGGCCTCCTCGATGAAGGATTCATCAATTTCCACCGGCAGCAGGTCCGGGCAGGGGAAGTAGCGGTAGTCGTTGGCTTCTTCCTTGGTGCGCATGGAGCGGGACTCGTCGCGGTCGCCGTTGTACAGACGGGTTTCCTGCACGATGGTGCCGCCGTCCTCCAGAATGTCCATCTGCCGTTCTACTTCGTGGGCAATGGCCTGTTCCATAAAACGGAAAGAGTTCAGGTTTTTGGTCTCGGTGCGGGTGCCCAGTTTCTCTTCGCCTTTCGGCTTCAGCGAAATATTCACGTCAAAACGCATAGAGCCCTGGGACATATCGCCGTCGCAAATTCCAAGCGACGTAACGATGCCGTGGAGCTTTTTGGCAAAAGCCACGGCCTGTTCGGCGTTGGTCATGTCCGGCTCGGTGACCACTTCGATCAATGGCGTACCCGCGCGATTAAGGTCCACGCCGGTCATGCCATGGAAATCCTCATGGAGGGATTTTCCAGCGTCCTCTTCCAGATGGGCGTGATGAATCCGCACGCGCTTGGTCTCACCGTTGGCCAGATCGATATCGACGTAGCCCGGGCCGACAATCGGCCGCACGAGCTGGGTGGTCTGATAACCCTTGGGCAGGTCCGGGTAGAAATAGTTTTTGCGCTCGAAGGCGGAGCGGCGTTCAATTTCGGCATCCACCGCCAGGCCAAACATGACGGCGTATCGAAAGGCCTGCTCGTTGGGCACGGGCAAGGTGCCGGGCATGGCCAGGTCAACGGCGTTGGCCTGGGTGTTCGGTTCGGCACCATAGGCGGTGCTGGAACCGGAAAAAATCTTGGTCTGGGTGGCGAGCTGAACGTGAATTTCCAGCCCGATCACAATGTCCCACTGCATAGTCGCTCTCCTGATATCGGGCTTATTGCGGTTCACGCTGGTGCCAGTCGGTCACCTGCTGGAATTGATGGGCGGCGTTCAGCAAACGGGCCTCGGAAAAGTAATCGCCAATGATCTGCAGGCCCACCGGCAACCCATCCACAAAACCCGCCGGCACGGACATCGCCGGGATGCCCGCCAGGTTGATGGCGATGGTAAATACGTCTTCCAGGTACATGGTAACCGGATCGCTGGTTTTCTCGCCCTGCACAAAAGCAGGAGACGGCGTTGTCGGGCTCATCAACACATCCACTTCCTTGAAGGCATTGATGAAATCCTGCTGAATCAGGCGCCTTACTTTCTGAGCTTTCAGGTAGTAGGCATCGAAGTAGCCGGCCGATAGCGCGTAAGTGCCCACCAGAATCCGCCGCTTCACCTCTTCACCAAAACCTTCGGCTCGGGTGCGGGTATACAGATCCATCAGATCTTTAGGGTCTTCGCAGCGGTAGCCGTAACGAACCCCGTCAAAACGGGACAGGTTGGCGGAAGCCTCGGCGGGGGCAATGACGTAATAGGCCGCAATCGCCAGCTTCGCGTGGGGCAGGGACACCTCTTTTACCGTGGCGCCCAGCTTTTCGTACTCTTTGACCGCTTCCCGCACCTGCCGCTCCATGGCCGGGCTGAGCTGGTCGCTGAAGTATTCTTTTGGTAAACCGATCTTCAGGCCTTTCAACGGCTCATTCAGAGTGGCGGTGTAATCCGGCACTTCGCGATCAATCGAGGTCGAGTCCTTCGGATCAAAACCCGCCATCACGTTCAGCATCAGCGCGTTATCCTCGGCGGTGCGGGCCATAGTCCCGCCCTGATCCAGGCTGGACGCAAAGGCGATCATGCCGTAACGCGACACCCGGCCGTAAGTGGGCTTCAGCCCGGTTATGCCGCACAGCGCCGCGGGTTGGCGGATAGATCCACCGGTATCTGTTGCCGTGGCCGCCGGAACAAGCCGTGCCGCGACCGCTGCTGCGGAACCGCCGGAAGAGCCACCCGGCACCCGCTTTTCACCCTGGCTCAGGCCCCACGGGTTGGTGGTGGCGCCAAAGTAACTGGATTCGGTGGATGACCCCATGGCGAACTCGTCCATGTTGGTCTTGCCCAGGCACACCGCGCCCGCCTGGCGGAAATTGATGGTGACGGTTGCATCGTAAGGTGGCACAAAATTGGCCAGCATCTTCGAACCGCAGCTGGTGAGCGTGCCGTTGGTGCAGAAAATATCCTTATGGGCAAAAGGCACTCCCGTCCAGGGCGTCGCATTGCCCGCCGCTCGCTGCTCATCGGCGGCCCTGGCATCGGCCAGCGCCTGCTCGTCGGTCACGGTAATGAAACTGTTGTACTTGCCGTCTTCCTGCTTGATCCGGTCAAGAAACTGCTGGGTCAGCTCTACGCTCGAAACTTGGCCGCTCTCCAGCGCCCGGGAAAGCTCTGCTACGGATTTATTATGCATGCTACTTCCTGCTTGAGTCGCTGTTTGTCAGATCATTCGATAACGCGGGGAACGAGATAAAGCCCATTCTCGGTGGCTGGCGCAATCGCCTGGAAACGTTCCCGCTGATCGGTCTCTGTGACCTCGTCGGCCCGAAGACGCTGAACGGCATCCAGCGGGTGGGCCATGGGCGCCACCGAATCGGTATCGGCCGCGCCGAGCTGGTCAACCAGGTCCAGAATATTGCCCAGATCTTTCTCCAAAGCCGAAATCTGCTCATCGTCCACGCGGATGCGGGCGAGCACAGCAACTTTTTCTATGTCTTTGCGGGAAATGGTCACGCATTGGCTCCCAGAAATGTATGTGAAATGTCTTTAACAATACGGTTTGTTAATCGAAGGCGGCACCCGGCTGCGGGGCTCTCTGGAGAGGCCTTACACCAAAGCCTTAAAAATAAAGACGTATGGTAACAGATTCGAACAATCGCGGGAGGGGCCAAAACACTGAAGAAAAGCAATAAAGGCACGGCGGGAGGCCTGATGGTGCCTTGCCTGAGTGGGTGCTCACTGCTAAAGTTGCGGCATCTTTTCCGGACTGCAACTCTCAGGTTGAAACTACACGAATGTTGATCAAAAGACTCAGAGGCTTATTCTCAAGCGACCTGTCCATCGACCTGGGCACCGCCAATACTCTTATATACGTTCGCGATCGCGGTATTGTGCTCAACGAACCGTCCGTTGTCGCCATCCGCACCAACGGGTCCCAGAAAATGGTGGCCGCCGTCGGCGCTGAGGCGAAGCGCATGCTCGGACGCACTCCCGGTAACATTACCGCCATCCGCCCGATGAAAGACGGCGTGATCGCGGATTTTGTGGTCACCGAAAAAATGCTTCAGCACTTTATACACAAAGTGCACGAAAACAGTTTCATTACGCCCAGCCCGCGGGTTCTGGTCTGCGTGCCCAGCAAATCCACCCAGGTAGAGCGCAAGGCCATCCGCGAATCTGCCATGGGCGCCGGTGCCCGGGAAGTGTTTCTGATTGAAGAGCCGATGGCGGCCGCCATTGGTGCCGGCCTGCCGGTCGAAGAGGCCAGCGGCTCCATGATCGTCGACATCGGCGGTGGCACCACTGAAATTGCCATTATCTCGCTCAATGGCATCGTCTACGCCGAATCCGTGCGGACCGGTGGTGACAAATTTGACGAAGCCATCGTGACCTACGTTCGTCGGAACTACGGCAGCCTCATCGGCGACTCGACGGCTGAGCGCATCAAACACGAAATCGGCTGCGCCTATGAGGGCCTGGAAATCCGGGAAATCGACGTCCGTGGCCGCAATCTGGCCGAGGGTGTGCCCCGTGCATTCACTCTGAACAGCGAGGAAATCCTCGACGCCCTGCAGGAATCCCTGGCCCAGATTGTCCAGACCGTCAAAAGCGCTCTGGAACAGTCGCCGCCGGAACTGGCCTCTGATATCGCCGAACGCGGAATTGTCCTGACCGGCGGTGGCGCCTTGCTTCGCGGACTGGATAAGCTGATCAGCGAAGAAACCGGGTTGCCGGTAATTATTGCCGAAGACCCTCTGACCTGCGTAGCGCGGGGCGGCGGCAAGGCGTTGGAAGTCATTGATCGCGGTGGTATCGGAATGTTCTCCCAGGAGAGTTAGACCCGTGGGGAGCGCCTGCTATTAAAACGATTTTTGTTCAGGGCCAGGTCCCTGGCTTTCGTCTTATCATCGTATTCGTGCTGTCGGTGGCAATGATTGTTGCCGACGAGCGATTCGATCAGCTCACCTCTGTCAGAAGCGCCCTCGGTACCGGGCTTGCGCCCGTGCACTGGCTCGGCAATGCCCCCGAACAGTTCAGTGACTGGGTCAGCAGCCTCTTTACGACCCGGGATGACTTGCTGGACCAGAATGAAGCGCTCAAAGCACGCCTTTTGATACTGGAGCGTCGTGCCCTTAAATATGCGGCGCTTGCCTCGGAAAACAACGAGCTACGACAGCTGATGAACTCCGCGGAATCGCTGGATGACCGGGTGATTGTTGGGGAAGTGGTTGCGGTGTCGCCTGACCCGTTTTCCCATGAGATTGTGATCAACCGGGGTAGTCGGGACGGTGTGAAAACCGGCCAGGCTGTGCTTGATGCCAACGGACTGATGGGGCAAATTCAGCAGACCAGTAGCTTCACGTCCCGGGTTCTCCTGGTTTCCGATAGCAGCCATGCCGTGCCTGTCCAGGTCGTCCGCAACGGCCTGCGCGCCGTGTTACTCGGCAATGGCAACACCGAATCGCTTGAATTGGTCCACGTGCCGGATACGGCTGATATTCAGGAAGGCGATCTGCTGGTCAGTTCCGGACTTGGCGGGCGCTTTCCAAAGGGTTATCCGGTTGCGGAAGTCGCCAGTATCACCAAAGAGCCCGGTGAGCCTTTTGTCCAGATCCAGGCCAGCCCGAAAGCCAACCTGAATCGCAGCCGCCTTGTGTTGGTAGTGTTCCCGCCAGATTTGCAGGGAGATACTCCCTGATGCTGTCGGTAATCAGTTATCCCGTTTTTATTTTCAGCGTCATTATCGCGCTGGTGCTCAGCAGTTCCCTGTTCCCCGTCGGCTGGTTCGAGTTCAGGCCCGAGTGGCTTGGCCTGATGGTCTTTTACTGGACATTTCGTGCCCCGGCGCAGTTCGGCATTCTGCTGGCCTGGGGTCTGGGATTTTTGCTGGATGTGCTGGAGGCGACACCGCTGGGGGTGAACGCACTGGCCATGGGGCTGATTGCATTCCTTGTCCTGACAGTGCATCAACGTCTGCGAATGTACCCCCTGCCGCAACAGTGCCTGATGGTGTTTCTGCTTCTGGGTATTAACCAGATGCTGGTTCACTTTATCAAACAGATGCTTGGGGCAGATGACCCCGGTTTCAGCTATCTGTGGCCGGCGCTGACCAGCGCGCTGGTATGGCCGGTGATCTGTATCCTGCTGGACAACCTGAACCGCAAACTGGGGTAGAGTGCCTATGCGCTCCATTGTGTTGGCATCATCGTCGCCAAGGCGGTCGGAACTGCTTCGTCAAATCGGGGTCGGTTTTCAGATCCGCCCCGCTGATATTGACGAAACGCCCCGGGACGGCGAGTCGCCGGCAGATTATGTGCTGCGACTTGCCCGGGAGAAGGCGCTGATGATCAGCCGCCAGATGCCTGATGCTATCGTTCTTGGGGCTGACACTTCCGTCGTGATTGCCGATCGTATTCTTGGCAAGCCGGCCACAGGACAGGAAGCCGCCGACACGTTGCAAGCTCTGTCCGCCCGCACTCATCAGGTCATGACTGCGGTTGCCGCCGTGGTGGATGGTTATGCAACAAGCTGTCTGGTAACCACCGATGTGACGTTCCGCGCATTACGACCGGACGAAATAGCGGCCTATGTGCGGTCCGGTGAACCGATGGATAAAGCCGGAAGTTATGGTATTCAGGGTCTCGGTGGTATTTTTGTAGAGAACTTGCAGGGCAGTTACAGCGCTGTCGTGGGACTGCCACTTCGCGAGACGGCCGATCTTCTGGCGCAGGCAGGTTACCCCGTCTGGACAACCTGGCAAACAGGGCAGGAGAGCCTTAATGAGTGAAGAGATTCTGATTAATGTCACGCCGGTTGAAACCCGTGTGGCGCTGGTTGAAAACGGTATGCTTCAGGAAGCCTACATCGAACGTGCCAGTCGCAAAGGCAATGTGGGCAATATATACAAAGGTAAGGTGGTTCGGGTTTTACCGGGCATGGAAGCGGCCTTTGTGGATATCGGTCTGGAGCGCGCAGCCTTCATCCACGCATCTGACGTGGTGACGGGCCAACAGCCCCCCGGGGATTCGGTGGACGGCGCCAGAACCGTGCCGGACATTCGCACCCTGCTTCGTGAAGGCCAGTCTCTGGTGGTGCAGGTCACCAAGGATCCCATTGGCAGCAAAGGCGCGCGCCTGACGACCCAACTGTCTATTCCCTCCCGCTATCTCGTGTTTATGCCGGGTGTGACGCACGTGGGTATCTCCCAGCGCATTGAGGACGAAACCGAAAGGGCGCGGTTGAAAGCGATTATAGAAAAGGGCGCGGCCAGTGAAACCGAGGTGAGCGGGGGCTACATCATCAGAACGGCCGCTGAAGCCGCCTCGGAAGAAGATCTGATCGGTGACATGGCGTATCTGCACCGGCTCAGCCAGGCTATTGAAGAGCGTCTTGGCCGCTGTCAGGCGCCGGCGGTGGTGTATCAGGATCTGCCGCTTTTCATTCGCACAATTCGCGACCTGATTCGTCCCCAGACTGAAAAGGTCAGGATCGATAGCAAAGAAAGTTACCAGCGGGTGATGGAATTTGTGGAAGAGTTCGTCACCGAGTTTTCCCAAAAAGTAGAGTATTACCCGGGCGAACGCCCATTGTTCGATCTTTACTCGGTGGAAGATGAAATTCAGAAGGCGCTGAGCCGTAAAGTGCAATTGAAGTCCGGTGGCTACGTCATTATTGACCAGACCGAGGCCATGACCACGATCGATATCAATACCGGCGCTTTTGTTGGCCACCGTAACCTCGAAGAAACCATCTTCAAAACCAATCTGGAAGCGGCTCGCGCGATCAGCCGGCAACTGCGCCTGCGAAATCTGGGCGGCATCATTATCATTGATTTCATTGATATGGATGACCCGGAGCACCAGCGGCAGGTTCACCGAATGCTGGAAAAAATGCTGGAACGGGATCATGCCAAGACCAAGATCACCGGGGTTTCCGAGCTGGGCCTGGTAGAAATGACCCGCAAGCGGACCACTGAAAGCCTGGGCCAGATACTATGTGAACCTTGCCCGATTTGTGACGGCCGGGGGTTTCTCAAGACCGGCGAAACCGTTTGTTACGAGGTCTTTCGCGAGATTCTGCGCGTTAACCGTGCCTACGACGCCGAAAGTTACCTGGTCATGGCGTCCCAGGGTGTGGTTGATCTGTTACTGGACGAAGAGTCGGATAACGTCGCCGACCTGGAAACGTTTATCCGGAAAACCATCCGCTTCCAGGTAGAGCCTTTCTATAGCCAGGAACAGTACGATGTGGTTTTGCTCTAGTAGACGCCTGACCCGACCCATGTTTTAACTGCCGCGGCGCCGATGATGAATGCTTCTGCAGCCTACAGAAAGCCGAAAAGGATCGCGGTGCGGATCCTGGCCACGCTTGCTAACCTCTTCTGGTGGCTGCTTTTGGCTGCGCTCGTGTTGGCCGCCTTGTTCGTCGGGCTGGGTCGGCAGATTACCCAGAATATCAACGACTACAGACCGCAGATAGAACAACAGCTTTCAGACTACCTGGGGCAGGAAATTGTGATTGGTTCACTGTCTTCCCGGTGGACCTGGCTCAACCCGACGATCATTGCCCGCGACCTGTCGATGAAGTCTTCAACTAACAGCGAAGAGTCGTCCGGGTCGCTTCAGAGCCTCCGGGTGGGCCTTGATTTTCTGGCATCGATTGGTCGTTTCCGCATTGTATTTTCGGATTTTGAGGCCGACGGGCTGGAGCTGGTTGTCAATCAGTCACCACGGGGTGACATAGAGGTCGAAGGGGCAGAGTTGCCCGAGCCAGTCGCCAATGACCTCAGCGAATGGGTAGGCCTGGCTGGCCAGTGGCTATCGGATCCGGCGATCCGGATTACCCGGGTAATGCTCGGGCTCCGGGATGGTAGCGGGCAGTTTCGCCAGGTTGAGATTCCACAGCTTGACCTGGTTTATCGCAGCGGCCTGTTTCACGCGACCGGTCGCGCCATGCGTCCCGGAACGACCCAGCAACTGGCGAGCTTCAAGCTGGTTGGTCAGCACTTCTTTCGGGGCGATTTCACCGGCCAGTTTTACGGCGACATCAATTCTGGACGACTGTTCGACGGTTTACTGCAGGAATATGCCTGGGAAGGCCTTCGTGCCGAAGGCTTTGATGTTGGCGGTCAGGTCTGGCTGACATTCCGGGACAGCATGATGCAGCAGGCCAGCGGTGTCCTGGAAACCCCGTACCTGCAAATGGGCGTTGGCACTGAATCCCTGGCGCCATTGGAAGACATACGGGCCCGGTTCGGCTGGCGCCGGCACGTCTCTGATAACCGGGCCGAAGCCGCGTTTGACCCGGCGGATTCTTTGCCATGGTATACCACCGGTCAGTTTCACCTGAATGACCTGACCTGGCGCTGGGATGGGGAAACCGTACCGGGTTTCGACCTTCGGTTTCAGCCTGGAGCAGAGACAGACTCGCTGGTTGCCGACAACTTGTCGATCGCACCGCTTAGAGGGCTTTTGGGTAGTCTGGGGATTTTGCCTGACAGTCTGGTACGGGCGCTGGATAATTACAGCCCATCCGGAGCCCTGGACCGTCTGCTACTGACATTGCCGGTTGCGGATCCCGGTCAGTTCCTGCTGACGGCCAATCTGCGCGATGTCAGCGTGAATGCGGTTGGCGGTGCCCCGGCGGTTCGGGGGCTGGACGGCGAACTGGTTGTCAATCCGACGGGGGGTGTGATCCACGCGGACACCGCCAATCTCACGTTCGGTTTTCCCTCGCTGTTCGGTGGGCTCTGGCAGGTTCGCGATTTCCAGGCCAGTGTCGCCTGGTACTTTGATAGCGCTGATGGCACTGATAGCACTGATAGCACTGATAGCCCTGATAGCAACGCAATCCGCGTCTACTCCGATGACATTGCAATGGATTACGGGTTGGAGGCACGGTTGACCGGCGCGTTTGACCTGAAACTGGTCCCTGGTGGCGAAGATGTTCTAGGGCTTCATGTCGGAGTCGAGAATGGCCAGGCCGAGATGCTGGCGGCTTTTGTGCCGGTACGCCTCGTCAACCCGGGGTTGTATGACTGGCTGACAACGGCGATTGAAGAGGCGGATATCGTCCGGGGAACCTATTTTGGCCACGGTCAGATCGGTAGCGGCGCGCCGCTGGGCTCTTTTGTCTCCTCCATGTTTTATGACTTTGAGAACGCAACGGTTCAGTACGATGAGCGCTGGCCGTCTGTTACAGAGGCGTCAGGGCGCGTGGTGGTTAACCAGGGGCGCACTCGCGTGGATCTGGCTTCCGGTCAAACCGGTGGGCTGGCGTTGCAGCCTGGCCAGGTGCGGGTCGAGCCCGGCAGCGAGGGTGAAAGCACCAGAGTCTATGTCGATGCGGCGGCGCCGGTTTCCGGCGATGCCCTGGCTTACTGGCTGGACCTCAGTCCACTGGGAGAGCTGGTAGGCGATGCGGCTGACAGCGTGCAGGTTGAAGGTGATTTCCATCTGGACCTGGGGCTGGGCTTTGCGCTGGACTCGGATCAGGCGCCGGACGTTGAGGCCCTGGTGCGCGCGCAGTCCGGTTCCGTTGTTTTTCCAGCGGCCGACCTGCAGTGGACGGATGTATCCGGAGACCTTCGCTACAGCACGACCAGCGGATTCTCCAAAAACCCGGTGACGGCCCGCTTCCTGGGCAGCCCGGTATCGATCTCGTTCCATGAGATCGGCTCCGGTGGTGGGCTCAACTTGCATCAGATCGGGGCGGTGGACGTGACAAGGCTGCAGAACCGGCTGGGGCTGCCTGAGGGGAGCTCGTCGGGTGTAAGCGGGCGCCTGAATTACGAAGTCCGGCTGAATATGGCCTCTGCGACGACGGCAAATATAAGCGTCACATCAGACCTGAAGGGGGTAACGGTCGACTGGCCCGCTCCGCTTGGCAAAACGGCCGACGTTGAGGCGCCTTTGAGCGTCACGGTACAGCCCGGCCCGGACTCGGGTATTGGGCTCAGCGTCGACTGGCAGCAGCGGATGAACCTGGATGCTGACCTGAGGCCAGGCGGCGTTGACGTAACCATTAATGATCTGCGATTGGGCGAACGTCGCTTTGCAGATGTGCGGGTGGAAGCTGTTCGTGGTTCAGAAAACTGGCTGATCAGTATTGCTTCGGAATGGGTCCGTGGCATGACCTCCTGGCCTGTTGAAGGGGCTACCGAAACAGGAAAGGTGATCAGTGTTGACCTGGAAAACCTGTCTTTGGTCCGGGGCGAAGAACAACTGGCCGAGACGGAAGCCCCACTGGAGGCGGAAGACCCTGTAAAGGCGTTCACAGAGCTCGACTTTGCAAGCTGGCCGGCGATTGATGTGCGTATAGCCGATCTGCAGATCAATGACGAGAGCGCCGGGCGCTGGTTCTTTGCGCTTCGGCCGGATGCCGGGAAGCTTGCGGTAGAAAACATCGAAGGTCAGCTCAGAACATTGACTCTAACGGGTGCACTGAATTGGCGAATAGAAAACAATGAGCAAAGAACGGGTTTCAAAGGCACCCTTGAGGGTGAGTCTCTGGGCGATATTGGTTCTCTGTTTGCGACCGGCATTCCTTTCCAGAGTGACCGTACGGAGATAGACCTGGACCTGGATTGGCCAGGCCGCCCGGACCAGTTCTCCGTCGACCAACTCAACGGCAATGCCAGCGTGCGATTTGACGATGGTGTTATTCTGGAAAGTAACAGTACTGCTCAATTGTTCAGGGTGTTCAACCTGCTTAATTCCGACACCCTGTGGCGGAGACTCAAACTGAATTTTTCAGACCTGTATGAGGCCGGCGTTGCGTTTGATGCCATTTCAGGCAAAGCCACACTTGATAATGGCGTGCTGACTCTGGACCCGGAACTGCAGATAGTGGGGCCGTCTGGTGCTTTCAAGTTCAGCGGCACGACCAATATGGCGCAGGAAAGTCTCGACATGAGTATGGTTGTCGTCCTGCCGCTTACCCAGAATTTGCCGCTGGCAGCGCTATTATTGGGCGCAGGGGCGCCGATTGGCGGGGCACTTTTTGTGCTGGACAAAGTGCTGGGCGATCCGCTGAGCAAACTGGCCAGTGCGTCCTATGACGTGAAAGGGTCCTGGGATGAACCGGAAGTCAGCCTGAGGGGAGTTTTCGACGACGGTGATTAACGCGCAAACGTGCAGAGAGGAAAGCTTATGTCGATACAGGCGAATCGGGTTGCCGCCATCCAGATGGTGAGTGGTAACGACATAGAGAAAAACCTGGAAGAGGCCCGCGGCCTGCTGGCAGAGGCGAAGCGCCAGGGCGCGGCCGTCGCCGTATTGCCTGAAAACTTTGCGGTACTGTCCACACGCAAAATGCTGGAATGCGGGGTTCAGGAAGCCGGTTCAGACGGCCCTATCCAGGCGTTTCTCGCAGAACAGGCGGCCGCTCTTGGGCTCTGGATAGTGGGTGGTTCGCTGCCAATCGCGTCGCGGCCTGACGGCTCACGTGTGCCTGATCACGTCAGGGCCAGTTGCGTGGTCTTTAATGACCTGGGGCAACAGGTGGCCCGGTACGACAAAATCCACCTTTTCGATGCGATGGTCGAAGACGCCCAGGGTCAGTACCGCGAGTCAGACACCTTCGAGCCCGGTGACGATATTGTGGTGCTGGATACGCCGGCCGGCCGGCTCGGCCTCGCCATCTGCTACGATCTGCGTTTCCCGGAGTTGTTCCGGAAACTGCGCGAGCAGGGTGCTGAATGGGTCACCTTACCCAGTGCCTTCACCTGGAATACCGGCGATGCCCACTGGCACGCCCTGATCAGGGCCCGTGCCGTTGAAAATCAGGTCTGGATGGTGGCACCGGGGCAGGGCGGCTACAACAGCGAGCGCCGCCGCACCTATGGCCACAGTCTGGTGGCAGACCCCTGGGGCCGCATACTGACCGAACTGGACGAAGGGCCGGGTGTGGTAACCGCCGACCTGGATATGGATCGCCTGCGGGAAATCCGGACCCGTATGCCGGTCTGGGACCATCGTAGGCTCTGAATGCTTCAGTCTTGCGCGGATTCTGCGTCGTCGATGCACTCGCGCAGGTAGCGGAACAGCTTTCGCGGCTGGCCCGTTGATTTTTCTTTCTGTACGTCACGCCGGGCATTGCGGGCCAGATTACGCAGGTGCTGAACGTCGGCGCTGGTGCAGTACTCCAGAAATTCCCCAACGGCGCTGTCGCCGTCTTCAATCATCCGGTCCCGCCAGCGCTCTGCAAGGTGGTGGCGCCGGGTATGTTCTTCGCTGCCGGAATAGAACGCATCGATCTGGCGGGACAATGCGTCCGGATCGTCCTCCTGGCGAATGACCTTGCCAATGTATTGCAGGTGGCGGCGACGGGCTTCGTTCTGGCGGATGCGATGGGATTCTTCGATGGCCGCTCGTAAGGTGCCGCTGATCGGCAGGGTGTCGAGCTGATCGCTGTTCAGATCCAGCATGCGTTTGCCCAGATTCTGCAGTGCCTGCATATCCCGCTTGAGCTGGGATTTGCTGGGGCCGTCGTATTGCGGGGTGTCGTCGTTGTCGTGGTGGTTCATAAAGCCTTATGAAATTCCGAAGTTAGGCATAGACAAGCGTGGCGAGGCCGAGAAATGACATAAAGCCAACCACGTCGGTTACCGTTGTCAGGATCACGCTGCCGGCCAGGGCAGGGTCTATGTTTCTGGATTTGAGGAACAGCGGCAGTACGGTTCCTACCAGGGCTGCAGCAATGAGGTTAATCACCAGAGCCGCCGCAATGATTGCCCCAATCATCACATCGTTGAACCAGAAGGATGCCGCCGAGGCCACAACCGCCGCCCAGAGTATGCCGTTAAGCACGCCCGCGACAAACTCCCGGTTCAGCAGCCAGCCCACATTGGCGCCGCTAATCTGGCCGACGGCCATACCGCGAATGACCAGCGTCAGCGTCTGGCTGCCGGCAATGCCGCCCATGCTGGCGACGATCGGCATCAGCACGGCCAGCGCCACCACTTTTTCGATGGTGGCCTCAAACAGACCGATAACGGCCGAGGCGGTAAACGCGGTCAGCAGGTTGATGCCCAGCCAGACGGCGCGTCGGCGCGTGGTTTTGAGGATGGGTGCGAAGGTATCTTCGTCCTCGTCCAGACCGGCCATGCTCATCATGGTGTGGTCGGACTCCTCGCGGATAACGTCAACCACGTCATCGATGGTAATCCGCCCCAGCAGCCGGCCGTCTTCGCTGACTACCGGCGCTGAAATCAGGTCGTAGCGCTCGAACAGGGTAGCCACCTTGTTGTCAGAGAGAGTGACCGGGATCGGGTCGATGTCGGTGTCCATGACTTCCCGCACGGTGGACGCGGGGTTGGAGACCAACATCTTGGTGATTGGCAGTATGCCGATGAATTCATCCCGGCGGCTGACCACAATCAGGCTGTCGGTCATGGTCGGCAGGTTGCGGTGCCTGCGCAGGTAACGCAGAACCACGTCGATGCTGATGTCCGGCCGCACCGTAATGGTGTCGGTGTTCATCAGGCCACCGGCGGTGTCCTCCGGGTACGACAGTACTTCCTCGACCCGCTGCCGGTCCTGCTCGTCCATGGTGTCCAGTACTTCCTGGATCACCGTATCCGGCAGCTGCTGCAGAAGGTCGGCCAGATCGTCTGACTCGAAGTCCTCGATAATGTTCGCAAGTTCCTGAGCGTTCAGCTGGCTCAGGAAGTAACTGCGGATGTCATCGTTCAGGTACTGAAGGACTTCGCCTTCAAGCTGCTTGTCGACCAGGTTCCATAGCAGGGCACGCTGGCGTGGTGGGGACGATTCCAGCAAATGGGCAATATCGCTGGGGCTGAGGCCACCGTTGAGAATCCGGGCGACCTGCTTGAGCGCGCCACTGTCCAGCGCTTCGCTCAGCGAGCGAAGCCGTTGGCGAGCCTGGCTTTTTTCAAGGATATCGGTCATAGGGCACCCGCAGTCTGAAAACACCAGCATTATAGCGGAGTTAGGCTGCTCTGGTGAGAAAGAGTTATAAGTGAATGCCGTTTAACGGCCGAACGTTATTCGCCTTCGCCAAAATAGTCTTCGATCAGGGCAGCCACTGCATCAACAGCATCGGCCTCGTCATGCCCTTCCGCAATCAATTCCACTTCCATTCCCTGACTGGCCGCCAGCATCATGACCGGCATAATGCTTTTGGCATCCACCTGTTTGTTTTTCCGGCTGATCTGAACCGTGCTTTCGTATTCGGACGCTGTCGCCACAAGCTTTGCGGCCGCCCGGGCGTGAAGCCCGAGTTTGTTGATGATGGTGATGGAGCGGCGAACCATAAATCAGGCGTCCCGGTTTTGCAGGTGTGGCAATTCGGTGTGGCGAACCTGCACGTTGCTGTATCGGCTATGGAAATAACGCCCCAGTTGTTCACAGGTGTAGACCGACCGGTGATGGCCTCCGGTGCAGCCGATCGAAATGGTCATGTAGCTGCGGTTGCTGTCGGCAAAGGAGGGCAGCCAGGTCTCGAGAAAGCCGGTCAGATCCGCCACCATTTTGCGAGTGAGCGGATCTTTCTCCAGAAAGTCGATAATGGGCTGATCGGTGCCGACAAACCCTCGCAGGGAGGTGTCCCAGTAGGGGTTTGGCAGGCAGCGGACATCGAAAACGAAGTCGGAATCCAGAGGGACCCCATGTTTGAACCCGAAAGACTGGAACAGAAGCGCCAGTTCCTGTTCGCGGCGGCCGGCCACCCGCTGTTTGACCATGTCCCGGAGTTCATACATCGACAGGCCAGTGGTTTCTATATACAGATCAGCCAGCCTGGAGAGCGGGTCCAGAAGCTGCTTCTCATTGTTGATGGCTTCTCGCAGGGACGTTCTATCGTCACTCAACGGGTGCTTGCGCCGGGTCGCATGGAAGCGCTGCAGCAGAGATTGTTCGTCGGCATCAAGGTAGATGATTTCAACCGTCACGCCGGTCTGCTGAAGGCGTCGATACAGGCTTTCAAAGTTACTGAGCTCGCCGGAAAGGTTGCGGGCATCGATGCTGACCGCCATTTTGGCCAGTCTGCCAGGCGAGTCCTGTTCGAGTGCTTCTTTGGTGAGCGGAACCAGCAGGCCGATGGGCAGGTTGTCGATGCAGTAAAAGCCCAGGTCCTCAAGAACGTGAAGCACGGTACTCTTGCCAGATCCTGAACGGCCACTGACGATGATCAGTTTCATGCCGGATGTCCTCAAAAGCGAATGTTATCAGGGGCCTTCAGCCAACATCTGTCGGTAAAGCGTTTCTCCGTCCGTGCACTGGCGCAAGTGGTCGCAGAAGGCACGGTCGTTGAATTTTTCAGCAATCTGGCTGAGTAACTCAAGGTGTTCACTGGTGGCCTCTTTGGGCACCACCAGAGCAAAAATGAGATCCACCGGCTGATTATCGATGGCGTCGAATCCTACGCCGTCTTCCAGTGTCATCAGCACACCCACGACGCGGTCGAGTCCGTCCAGTCGGCAATGGGGGATGGCGATCCCCTGGCCAATGCCAGTACTACCGAGCCGCTCCCGGGAGACCAGGTTATTGAATATCTGGGCGTCGCTGAGTGTCTCATCCCGATGTTGAATCTGCTCTGCGATCGTTTCCATCACCCGCTTTTTACTGGACGCTGGCACTTTGCAGAGCGTCAGTTCCGGCGCGAGAATGTTCTCAATGGTCAGGTTTGTATCGGTCATGAATCGGCGCTGGTTCCGTAAAAAAAGGCTGCGACACTTTTCAACCCTCAAGCCTGTGGCTTTCAAGTCAGCGTCGCAGCTCGTTTAGTGACATGCAGGGTTCGGGCGTCTTTAGCGGGCGCCGTTTCCGTGCATCCGGTCTACCGTTTTCTCTTTATGCTTGAGGACCTGCCGGTCGAGCTTGTCGACCAGGGCATCAATGGCCGCGTACATATCCTCGTTTTCTGCCTTTGCATGAATCTCGCCGCCAATCACGTGGAGAGTCGCTTCTGCCATTTGCCGCACTTTTTCAACTTCAAGCGTTACCTGGCAGTTGCTGATGTGGTCGAAGTGCCGCTCAAGCTTTTCGAACTTTTCAGATACGTAATCTTTCAGCGCGGGGGTCAATTCTACGTGATGGCCGGAAATATTGAGTTGCATAGGCGTCTCCTTTATCAGCGAGCCAGTGCGTCCTACACCAGTCGCTTACGTTCATTGGATGGAGGAATGTGCATTGCCTCACGGTATTTGGCCACCGTCCGTCTGGCCACATTGATACCCTGATCTCCTAGCATGGCTGCAATCTTGCTATCGCTCAATGGCTTTTTTGGTGTTTCGGCCGAAATCAGTTTTTTGATCATCGCCCGAATGGCCGTTGAGGAGCATTCGCCGCCCTCGTCAGTGCTGACGTGACTCGAGAAGAAATATTTCAGCTCGAAAATACCCCGGGGAGTGTGCATGTATTTCTGGGTAGTCACCCGTGAAATGGTCGACTCATGCATTTCTACTACCTGGGCAATGTCGGACAGAATCAGCGGTTTCATCGCCTCTTCACCCTTGTCGAGAAACCCTTGCTGATGCTCAACAATGCGGGTCGCCACTTTCAACAGGGTTTCGTTTCGGCTCTGGAGGCTTTTGATGAACCATTTCGCCTCCTGCAACTGATCCCGCATATAGGTGTTATCAGCGCTGCTGTCCGCACGCTTTATCAATGAAGCATAGCTGGCATTGACGCGAATGCGCGGTGCGATCTCTGGATTCAGTTCAACCCGCCAGCGGTTCTGGTGTTTTCTGACGATAACATCGGGAATGACGTAATCCGGCTCGGCCTGATCAATGGTGTCGCCCGGGCGCGGATTCAGTGTGGTGATCAGCGCCAGGACATCCCGAAGCTGGTCTTCTTTCAGGCGGCTGCGGCGAAGCAGCTGTGCGTAATCACGATTGCCTAAAAGATTGATGTAGTGAGTAATGACCAGCCTGGCCTGAGAAAGCCAGGGCGTGTTGGGGGGTAGCTGATTCAACTGGATCAGCAGGCATTCCTGCAGGTCCCGGGCAAACACACCGGGTGGGTCAAAGTGCTGCAGTCGGTGAAGGACAGCTTCCACTTCGTCAAATTCCAGCGGGTCTTCATCGGTTTCTTCCACCATGCCGGAATGGATTTCTTCCAGCGGTGAGGTCAGGTAGCCATTGTTATTGACGGCATCCAGCAACGCATGGGCAATGGCCTGATCCCGTTCGTTCAGCGGGGTGAGATTCAGCTGCCACTCCAGGTGATCCCGCAGGGTTTCCGTGGGGGAGTTGCGGGTCTCGAAGTCGTAGTCGTTTTCATCGTCGTTGCGGGTGGCGGTGCTGGGGGCAGGCTGGTAGATGTCGTCCCACGCCGTGTCCACCGGCAAGTCGTCGGGGATGGTGTCAGGACTGTCAGTCTCGGACGACCAGTCCGGGCCGTTTTCCGATTCGTCCCAGTCACTGGAGGTTTCGGAATCGCTGGTACTGGCCTGCTGACTGTCAGCGCCGTCGTCCTGGCTTGCAGCTTCTTTCGAATCATCAGAAGAATTCGCCGCCTCACCGGCCTGCTCTTCCTCTTCAGACGTTTCCAGCATGGGGTTGGATTCCAGCGCCTGCTGAATCTCCTGCTGAAGGTCGAGGGTCGAAAGCTGCAGAAGCCTTATAGCCTGTTGCAGCTGGGGCGTCATCGTCAGACTTTGACCCAGCTTTAACTGTAATGAGGCTTTCATAACCATGATTCAGGGTCCGTCACTGAGTCCCTCGCGTACAGGGCGTTGACAAAAACTCTATGTATGCTAACAACTTGCCAAACCAAGCAAGTTCTTTGCCGAGTGTACTTGCTTGCGAAATGCAAAACAATCGGGCGACGGGTTGTTTGTCTGCTGGCGAGTCGGTCAAAGCCGGAACTCGTTGCCCAGATAGACCTCTTTTACCTGTTGATTGGCCAGAATCTGGTCGGAACTGCCAGACGCGATAATGTGACCGCCGCTGACAATGTAGGCGTTCTCGCAGATATCCAGTGTCTCGCGCACGTTGTGGTCGGTAATCAACACACCGATGCCCTTGTCCCGCAGGTGCCGGACAATCTGTTTGATATCGCTGACCGAGATGGGATCGACGCCGGCGAAGGGCTCGTCAAGCAGTATGAACGCCGGTTCCGTAGCCAGTGCCCGGGCAATCTCGACCCGGCGCCGTTCACCGCCGGACAGTGCCATGCCCACACTTTCGCGGATATGGGTGATGTGGAATTCTTCCAGAAGCTCTTCCGCCTTGGCTTCCCGCTCGTCGCGCTTTAGGTCGCTGCGGGTTTCCAGGATGGCCAGAATATTATCTTTCACCGTCAGCTTGCGAAATACCGAAGCTTCCTGGGGCAGGTAACCAATACCCTGCCTTGCCCGGCCGTGCATCGGCAGAGGCGTGATGTCCTTGCTGTCGATGGTGACGCGGCCATTATCGGCGGGCACCAGCCCCACGATCATGTAGAAACAGGTGGTTTTTCCGGCACCGTTGGGGCCAAGCAGGCCGACGATCTGGCCGCTACGGATTTCCAGCGATACGTCAATGACGACTTTTTTCTGTTTGTAACTCTTCGCCAGTTTACTGGCTCTCAGAACGGCCATCGGCTTCCTGCTTGTCTGCGTTATCGCTTGAATTACCGGAGTTGCGCGGCTGAATCACCATCTCTACCCGACCGCTGCCGTCGCTGCCTTCTGCAGACCCCTCGGCCGTCACCACACGTTCGACGCTGTCATAATGAATCAGATCACCGCGAAACACGTTGCCATCCTGCGTGATAACCGCCTCGCGTTCAAAGGTGACCCGATTGTCGTCGGCAGACCAGGTAATAGTCAGGGCCTCTGCGTCGGTTTCCCCTTCACCGTTTGCGGCAGGTTGGCGATAGCGCGCCGGCTCGCCATCGGCTTCAATCCGGCGTACGCCCACATCGTTCCGGTACAACACCACCCGATCGGCGGTCAGGCGACTGTTGCCCTGGTTCATTTCCACCGTGCCGGTATAGGTGGCAATGCCCTGGCCATCATCCAGCCTGGCACTGTCAGCACTGACGCGAATGGGGGTGTCGGAATCCAGGTCAAAGCCGCTTGCAAAGGATGGAATCAGCGCGAGCAACAGCGGGATCAGGGCGCGACAAGCCTTGTTTCGTCGCTGTCCCGATGTCTGGCGGGTGTGATTATTTGCCGGTGTCATAACGTCCTTCTACCTGAGCGTTGAGTTCGAGTATGCGTTCGTCTATCCAGGCTGTCATGCCGGTCGCCCGGGTGGTGCCCAGTGCATCGTTGATTTCCACCGGTTCGCTGGTGTAAACCGTGCGGCTTCGGTTATTCAGGGTCAAGGCCTGAGTGAAAAGTGACAGAGGACCTTGCTGATCTGCAAGCCGGACGACTTTGACGTTACCGGTCAGTAACATCAGGTCTTCGGTTTCCAGAAATTCGCCGTCGGTGGCTTCCACGTTCCACGAGGCGCTGTCGTCCTGGCTATACAGCGTTGCTCGCGGCCGTTGCATGCGCGTCAGTTGTTCCGATTCGAATTGTTCAATTCGCTGGCTGCGGATCCGGCGGGCCAGCTGCCCCGTGTCGCTGAATGACAGGTACTTTCCGTCGACGACGAAGGAGTCGGGTTCGGAGCCGCCCCGCAGCGCTTCGGCGTCTGTTGACAATGTCGGCTCGTCGCTCCGCCAGAGCAAGACAATTAACGCCATCAAGGTCGCAATCAGAGCCAATGCACGCAGCCGGGGGCTGCGGGTCAGTTCGCCTGCGGTCATAGGTCGCGTTTCCGATAGGGCTGCAGTGTGTTCTCAAGTTGCCCCTGGGCGATTAACAACAGATCGCAGATTTCGCGAACGGCGCCTTCGCCGCCGCCGGCGTGAGTGCAGATGTCCGCCGACTGCCGAACGGCCCAGTGCCCGTTGGGAACGGTAATTCCCAGCCCCGCATACTGAATCGCGGGCAGGTCCGGCAGGTCATCGCCCATATAGGCGATGGCGTCCGGCGCGATATTCAGCCGGTCTGCAATTTCCATAAGCGCCACTTTTTTATCTTCACGGCCCTGCATCAGGTGTTGTATGCCCAGGCTGGCCATACGCTTTTCGGTCAGCGGCGAGCGCCGTCCGGTGATGACGGCCACGTTGATGCCGGCGGCCATGACCTGCTTGAGACCCAGGCCGTCAAGTATATTGAAGCCCTTGATCTCATCACCGTTGGCCGTGAAATACAGCTTGCCGTCGGTCATGATGCCGTCGACGTCCAGGGCCAGCAATGTAACGCCGGCCGCTTTTGCCAGGTCACTTTCAGGCCATTGCGGGTGAAAATTGTCAGCCATCAGATCGCTTTCCTCACAGTAAACCGACTCAAATGACACCCGCTCGCAGCAGGTCGTGCATGTTGATCGCGCCAGTCAGCAGGCCTTCACGGTTGATGACCGGTAACGCGTTGATCTTCATTTCTTCCATGATGTTCAGTGCTTCGGCGGCCAGTTGATCTTCATGGATGGTGCGCCCGTTGTGGGTCATGACGTCACGGATTGTGGTTGCGTGAACATCAATGGAGCGGTCCAGAGTCCGGCGAAGGTCGCCATCGGTAAAGACACCGCAAAGCTCGCCGCCCGCATTCACGACGGTTGTCATGCCCAGCCCCTTGCGGGACATCTCCAGCAGCGCACCGCTCATGGGCACGTCTTCCTGTACTCGGGGGATCTGATCACCGGAATGCATGATGTCGGAAACCCGCAGCAGCAAGCGGCGGCCCAGGCTTCCGCCGGGGTGGGACATGGCGAAATCTTCAGCGCTGAAGCCCCTTGCTTCCAGCAGTGCTACCGCCAGCGCATCGCCCATGACCAGGGTGGCCGTTGTGCTGGACGTTGGCGCCAGCCCCAGGGGGCAAGCCTCTTCAGCAACGCTGATGTCCAGATTGGCCACGGCCTCGCGGGCCAGGGTCGACTTGGCGTTGCCCGTCATGCTGATCAGCGGTGCGCCCATGCGTTTGAACAGGGGGAGGATGGTCAGCACTTCGCTGGTGTTGCCGCTGTTGGAAATGGCAAGCACCACATCCTGACCGGTGATCATGCCCAGGTCGCCATGGCTGGCTTCACCCGGGTGGACAAAAAATGCGGGCGTACCGGTGCTGGCCAGGGTGGCGGCAATCTTTTTGCCAATGTGGCCGGATTTGCCCATGCCGGTGACGACCACCCGGCCTTTGCAGGCCATGATGACATCGCAGGCTTTGACGAAGCTGTCATCAATTCGATGTAACAGAGCATCCACCGCGTTCCGTTCAATTTCAATGGCCCGCAGAGCAGACTCCCGGAAGATCTGGCTTGTATTGCTGTTCATTCGGCTTCCATTTATGCAGCGTGCATGTTCTGCCCTGGACGGCAGTGCCTTCATGTGAGGGCAGAGTATATCACTTCCGCCTGGTGCTGAAGGCCACATTGACATCCGTTCATTTTGGCTCATCGGATTGAGGTTAATGCCGGGTTCGCATACTGTTACGCATTGAATTGAGCGTCTGACGCCCCCTTGAGTGAAAGCAGGCATGAACGAAAAAACGGATCCATCCAGCCTATCGGAGTCCTATCCGGAACCCCACATCGAACTCACGGACGTCGTTTTTTCACGGGGTGACCGGCGTATTTTCGATGGCGTCAGCCTGAAAATCCCACGGGGCAGAATTACCGCCATTATGGGTCCGAGCGGAACCGGGAAAACAACCTTGCTCCGGCTCATTGGCGGTCAACTCAAGCCGGACTCCGGCACAATCACGGTGGCCGGGGCCTCTGTGCCGGAACTCGGCCGAAAGGCGCTTTACCGGTTGCGCAAGACAATGGGCATGCTGTTTCAGAGCGGAGCCCTGTTTACCGACCTGACTGTCTTCGAAAACGTTGCCTTTCCGATTCGCGTCCACACGCAATTACCGGAAGACATGGTTCGCGACATCGTATTGATGAAGCTGGAAGCCGTTGGTCTTCGCGGCGCACGGGACCTGATGCCAGCCCAGCTTTCCGGTGGCATGACCCGCCGTGTGGCGCTGGCCCGCAGCATCGCGCTGGATCCCGAGCTGATCATGTACGACGAACCTTTTGCCGGCCAGGATCCAATCGCCATGGGCGTGCTGGTGAAGCTCATCCGTGAGCTCAATCACGCGATGGGGATGACCAGTGTACTGGTGTCCCACGATGTGCCGGAATGCCTCAGCATTTGCCATTACGCCTGTATTGTTTCCGACGGCCAGATCATTGGTGACGGTACCCCTGATGAGCTGCGCAACCACCCATCTGAAAAAGTACAGCAGTTCCTGAAGGGACTCCCTGACGGGCCGGTGCCTTTTCACTATCCCGCCGTGAATGCGGACCGTGACTGGGGCATCGCCGGGGGAGACCGCTGATGCAGTGGCTGGCTGACCTGGGCAGGCAGGGCCGTCAACTGGTTGAATCGCTGGGGCGCTCGAGCCAGTTTTTGTATGGCTCGATAGTCGGCGCTCCCGATTTCCGATCGGGTTTCCCCCTGTTAATGAAGCAGTTGTATTTCATTGGCGTTCTGTCGCTGGCTATTATTGTGGTGTCGGGGCTGTTCATTGGCATGGTGCTGGGGCTTCAGGGTTACACCATTCTCAGCGATTACGGCTCCGAGTCAGCCATCGGTCAAATGATTGCGCTGACGCTGGTTCGTGAACTGGGGCCGGTGGTGACCGCACTGTTGTTTGCCGGTCGCGCCGGGTCAGCGCTAACGGCCGAAATTGGCCTGATGAAAGCTACCGAGCAGTTGTCCAGCATGGAAATGATGGGCGTCGATCCGCTGCGGCGGGTGATTGCCCCGCGGTTCTGGGCAGGATTTCTCGCCATGCCGGTACTCGCCGTCATATTTTCAGTGGTGGGTATCTGGGGCGGGATGCTGGTGGGTGTCGAATGGCTGGGTGTGTTTGAGGGGTCCTTCTGGGGCAACATGCAGTCGTCGGTCAGTTTTACCAGTGACGTATTGAACGGCGTGATTAAAAGCGTGGTGTTCGGCTTTGTGTGCACCTGGATAGCGGTGTTTCAGGGGTACGACTGCGTGCCAACGTCAGCAGGTATCAGTTCGGCCACCACCAAAACCGTGGTGTTCTCATCCCTGGCGGTGCTGGGACTGGATTTTGTATTGACGGCGGTGATGTTCGGCGATTTCTGAGCAGGCTATAATGATCAAAACAGCGAAGGGTTAATGTATGGCGCAGAGAAAAGCTGACCTGGTGGTAGGGCTTTTTATGGTGGCAGGCCTGGCGGCATTGCTGTTCCTGGCGCTGCAGGTGAGCGGGTTGGCGCCCAGGTCCTCGGAAGCGTCCTACACGCTTTACGCGAATTTTAACGATGCTGGCGGATTGGCGCCGCGGGCCAGGGTATCCATGGCCGGGGTCACTATCGGCAGTATCCGGGACATTACCCTCGACCGGGAAACCTTTCAGGCCCGGGTGGCGGTCGACATCGATGTCAGCGTTGACAATATCCCGGCCGACAGCGCTGCAGTTATACGTACATCCGGGCTGCTGGGTGAACAGTATATTGACGTGTCAGTAGGGGGCGATATGGAATCCCTGTCCGAGGGCGACACCTTTTATTCCACCCAGTCAGCCATGAATCTTGAGCGCATGATTTCCAATTTTGCCTCTGGTCAGGGCCAGTGAATAACACGGTAATAACAATGAGGTTAAAGGAGACACCGATGATTCGAATGAAAAGCGGCCTGATAGCTCTGGCAGTCATGCTGTTCTGGGCCTCAATGCCGGCAGCGGCGCAAACGGAAGAAGATCTGCGGCAGTACGTTGACCGCAATACCCAGCAGCTGGTCGACAAGCTGAACGCCGAGAAAGGTCTGTACGAGGAAGATGCGGAAGCTTTCTACGCCAGTATGGAGCAGGAACTCACTGATTTTGTTGATTTCCGCAGGATCGCAGCCAGGGTGATGGGTCGCTACGCGCGCCAAAGCACCCCGGAGCAACGGGACGAGTTTGTCGCAAAATTCAAGCGCAGCCTGTTTGACAGCTACGCTCAGGCGCTGGTCAGTGCCGACGATTTCGAGATCAAAGTGAAAGACGCCACCATCAACTCGGGAAACGCGGGTCGTGCCTCGGTTGAGATGGAAGTGATCAGCGCGTCCGGCAGCCGCTACCCGGTGACCTATTCCATGTACAAGACCAATGAAGGTCGCTGGATGATGGAAAACGTCATTGTGGAAGGCGTGAATATCGGCCTGGCCTTCCGTGATCGCTTCACTCAGGAAATGGAGCAGGAGCGCGGTGAAATTCAGGCCGTGATCGACGGTTGGGGGGATGCGATTGATTCCCTGGACCTTGAGCAGGAAGTGGATCAGTCGTGAGTGAATCCCCCCGGCTGACGCTTATGGATAATCGATTGAGCGTTACCGGCGATATTACCCCGGATAATGCTGTTGCCATCCGAGGCGAAGGCGAGCGCCTGATTGCCGCTAAAAATCAGGAGGTTGTCGTTGACCTGTCCGGACTGGGCGCCGCGCACAGCGTTGTCCTGTCCCTGCTGCTTTGCTGGATGCGCCTGGCCCGTTCACGGGGCCAGCGGCTCAGCTTCGAGGGTGTGGATGCCCAACTGGGATCGCTGGCGGCTCTCAGTGGACTGGGCGAGCATCTGCCCGGTCTATCCCGGAGCTGACCCGGCGACCTGAATTGGTTACAATCCCGCTCTTGGTTCACAAACGCCTGAGGAATATTTATGGAGTCTGCCGAAGTCGTCGAGTTGGTCAGAGAAGCCCTGCCTGACTGCGAAGTTCAAGTCCAGGTGGATGGCAACCACTACCTCGTCGTTGTCATAGGCACGGTGTTTGAAGGCCTGCCGACTATCAAGCGGCAACAGATGATCAACAAGGCCCTGTTTCAGCACGTTATGGATGGCACCATTCATGCGTTGCACCCGAAAGCCTTTACCCCCGCAGAATGGGAAGCCCGTCAGGGCTGATGACGCCCAACAACAACAGGACTAAATCGTGGATAAACTTCTGATCAGAGGCCGAAAGCCATTGTCTGGCGAAATCCGGATCTCCGGTGCCAAGAACGCTGCGCTTCCGATTCTGGCGGCAACGTTGCTGGCGGATGAGCCAGTGACCGTTGGCAACCTGCCGCACCTGAACGACGTCACCACCATGATCGAGCTGCTTGGCCGCATGGGCGTTGAATTGATGATCGATGAGAAAATGAGCGTTGAAATCCACGCCAACACCATCAAACACTTCCACGCGCCTTACGAGCTGGTCAAAACCATGCGGGCGTCGATCCTGGTTCTGGGGCCTCTGGTCGCCCATTTCGGGGAAGCGGAAGTGTCTCTTCCCGGTGGTTGCGCCATCGGTAGCCGCCCGGTGAATCTGCACATCCACGGCCTGGAAGCGATGGGCGCGGAGATCACCGTTGAAAACGGTTACATCAAGGCGAAAACCAATGGCCGTCTGAAAGGCGCCCATATTTTTCTGGATACAGTCACCGTTACCGGCACCGAAAACCTGATGATGGCGGCGGCACTGGCGGATGGAAAAACCATCCTTGAAAACGCCGCCCGCGAACCGGAAGTGGTGGACCTGGCCGAGTGCCTGATCGCCATGGGCGCCGACATCAAAGGCCACGGAACCGCCACCATCGAAATCAACGGTGTGCCGCGACTGCACGGGTGCCACTACAATGTGCTCCCCGATCGGGTCGAGACCGGCACCTACCTGGTGGCCGCCGCCGCGAGCCGGGGCAAGGTCAAACTGAAAGATACCCGTGAAGACCTGCTGGAAGCGGTTCTGATCAAGCTCCGGGAAGCCGGCGCTGAGATCGAAACCGGCGAGGACTGGATTTCCCTCGACATGAAGGGCAAACAGCCCAAGGCAGTGAGTATTCGCACGGCGCCATACCCGGCGTTTCCCACCGACATGCAGGCTCAGTTTGCGGCGATGAACGCCGTCGCAGAAGGAACCGGCACGATCGTCGAGACGGTGTTCGAAAACCGTTTCATGCATCTGCAGGAACTCATCCGCATGGGCGCTGACATCACGCTGGAAGGCAATGCGGCGATTATCAAAGGCGTTGACCACCTGACCGGGGCGCCCGTGATGGCGACCGATTTGCGGGCGTCAGCGAGCCTGGTTATTGCAGGGCTGGTGGCTGAAGGCGACACCATAGTGGATCGTATTTACCACATCGATCGCGGCTACGAATGCATCGAAGAGAAGCTGCAACTGCTTGGCGCGACCATCCGCCGTTTGCCAGCGTAAAGACACTGACCGGAACCAAGCATGACCGACTCCATCACCATCGCATTGTCGAAGGGCCGTATTCTTGACGAAACCCTGCCGTTGCTGAAAGAGGCAGGGATTGAACTGGTCGACGATGTAAAAAAATCCCGCAAGCTGGTGTTTCCAACCACGGATCCGAACGTCAGAATCCTGGTGCTTAGGGCGACCGACGTGCCCACTTATGTTCAATATGGCGGCGCAGATCTGGGCGTCACCGGTAAAGATGTGCTGATGGAACACGGCGGCGAAGGGCTTTATGAGCCGCTGGACCTGAACATTTCCCGTTGTCGTCTGATGACGGCCGGGTTGAAAGGCGAACCAACCCCGAAGGGACGCATCCGGGTGGCGACGAAGTTCGTAAAACTTGCCCAGCGATACTACGCGGCTCAGGGCCGGCAAGCGGACATTATCAAGCTCTACGGTGCAATGGAGCTGGCGCCGATTCTGGATCTGGCGGATGAGATTGTCGACATTGTTGATACTGGCAATACTCTGAAAGCGAACGGGCTAGAGGCCCGTGAGCTGATAGAGCATATCAGCAGCCGACTGATCGTGAACCGCACGTCCATGAAGATGAAACATCAGGGCCTCAACCCTATTATTGAAAAGATGTCAGCCGCTGTAGATAAACGTAAACAGAACTAGACTGGCGGTTGGAGCAGTACTGCTTCAACTGCCAACACTCATCACCATCGGGCTTACCCAAGTCAGACTCAGGACCATGAAATGACCGATATCAGCATCAAACGACTGAATGCTTCCCAAAGTGACTTCGACAGTGAGTTGTCCAGGCTTTTGGCGTGGGACGACAGCGTGGATCAGTCGGTCAACGAATCGGTTCGCCATATTCTGCATCAGGTAAAAACCCGCGGCGACGCAGCTGTTCTCGAATTTACCGAGAAATTCGACCGCTTGAAAGTCGGCTCGGTTGCAGAACTGGAAATCAGCCAGGAGCGGTTGCAGCAAGCGCTGACCACGATTCCCGAAGATCAGCGTCTGGCGCTGGAGAAAGCCGCCGAGCGAGTCCGTGATTATCACGAGCGCCAGAACCAGGCATCCTGGCAGTACCAGGACGACGACGGCACGACGTTGGGGCAGAAAGTAACGCCGCTGGACAGGGCCGGCCTCTACGTTCCTGGCGGTAAAGCAGCCTATCCGTCTTCGGTAATCATGAATGCCGTACCGGCGAAAGTGGCCGGCGTTGGCGAAGTGATCATGGTCGTACCCACGCCGGATGGCGTCGTTAACGACATGGTTCTTGCGGCCGCGGCCATTGCTGGTGTGGACAGGGTGTTCTGCGTGGGCGGTGCCCAGGCAGTGGCTGCGCTGGCTTACGGCACCGAAACCATTCCGGCGGTCGACAAGATTGTCGGGCCGGGCAACATTTTCGTTGCAACCGCCAAGCGGGAAGTGTTTGGCACCGTCGGCATCGATATGATCGCCGGGCCGTCGGAAATTTTGGTGATCTGTGACGGCCAGACCGATCCTGACTGGATCGCCATGGATCTGTTTTCCCAGGCGGAGCACGACGAACAGGCCCAGTCGATTCTGATCAGCCCGGACGCGGCCTTTCTGGATGCGGTTGAGAAAAGCATCAATGCACTGCTGCCGACCATGGAGCGTGCCGACATCATTCGTACGTCCATGACGGATCGCGCCGCACTGATTCAGGTTGCCGATTTGAAAGAGGCCGCCGCGGTGTCCAACCGGATCGCGCCCGAACACCTGGAGTTGTCGGTCGAGAACCCCACGGACATGCTGGACGACATCCGCCACGCCGGCGCCATCTTTATGGGGCGCTATACGGCGGAAGCGCTGGGCGATTACTGCGCAGGCCCCAACCACGTCCTGCCCACCAGCGGCACGGCACGGTTTTCGTCACCGCTCGGCGTTTATGATTTTCAGAAGCGGTCATCAATCATCGGGTTCAGTGCACCGGGCGCTGACAGAATGGGGCGGGTTGCGTCTGTTCTGGCCCGGGGTGAAGGCCTGACCGCACACGCGCGCTCAGCGGAATACCGCGTCAACGACTGAAGGGCTGTACGTACTATGAGTAAGTTCTGGAGCCCGCTGGTCAATGATCTGGTGCCCTATGTGCCGGGTGAGCAGCCAAAGCTGGCGAATCTTGTCAAACTCAACACCAACGAGAATCCGTTCGGGCCATCGCCGAAAGTGGTCGAGGCGATTCGTGAAGAGCTCAACGACAATCTCAGGCTGTATCCGGATCCGGAAGGTGACGCCCTCAAAACGGCCGTTGCCAATTATTACAAGATCAGCCCGGATCAGGTGTTTCTGGGCAATGGCTCTGACGAAGTGCTGGCTCACATATTTTACGGGCTTTTCCAGCACGGTCAGCCCGTGCTGTTTCCGGACATCACTTACAGTTTTTACCCCGTTTACTGCGGCCTGTATGGCATCGAGGGTAAAAAAGTACCCTTAACGGAGTCGTTCGAGATCAATCCGGACGATTATGCTCAGCCCAATGGCGGTGTTATTTTCCCCAACCCGAACGCGCCGACCGGGCGTTTTCTTGAGCTGTCCAGGGTTGAAGCCATTGTTGCCGCTAACGCCGATCGCGTGGTGGTGGTTGACGAGGCCTACGTGGACTTTGGCGGCGAGTCGGCCATCAGGCTGGTGGATAAGTACCCGAACCTTTTGGTCAGCCAGACGCTGTCCAAGGCCCGCTCATTGGCCGGACTGAGGGTAGGCTTTGCGGTTGGTCATCCGGATTTGATCGAGGCACTGAACCGGGTCAAGAACAGTTTCAACTCCTACCCCCTGGACCGGCTAGCGCTGGCCGGCGCGGTGGCGGCGTTCGAAGACGTTAGCTGGTTCAAGGCAACCTGCGAGGGCGTGATCGGGGAGCGGGACTGGGTAACCGGTAAGCTCGAAGGCATGGGGTTTGAAGTGCTGCCTTCGAAGGCCAATTTCGTGTTTACCCGCCATCCCGATTTTTCCGGCGAAGCCCTGGCTCGTGGTCTCAGAGAGCAGGGCGTGATTGTCCGTCACTTCGACAAGGCGCGAATTGGCGACTTTCTCCGCATTACCACGGGCACGGCCGATCAGAATAAGCGTTTGATCGAGGTGCTGGGCGGATTGGTCTGAGAATTGGCCTAATAATTGGGCCCAGGTATCACTACTTTTTCTGGTTTTTCGGCATACCGAAATCCTCGGCCAGGGTGCCTTTTTCTTCCGGATCACTCTTTGGGGCGTAGTCTCTGGGTGGTTCAGCGCCGTCATCGCTGGAAGAACCTCCTCCGAGGCGACCTTCGGCGTTTTCCTGCGCCAGTTCGTGCAACCATTCTTCATCATTGCACAGTCGATTCGCGCCCCGGGCCATGTGCTGATTCACATCGCGGTAAGAATCATTGAAACGGCGAAGCAGGTGAGCAGATTCCATGAAGTGTTCGTTGACCTGCGCCTGATAGCGGGTGTACTCGTTTCTGATTTCTTCAATTTGTTGCTCCGCCCGGCGCTGTCTGAGCGTAGAGCTCTGACCGGAACGGCCGACAAGAACGCCAATAATCAGGCCGACAATGAGTGCGGCTATGGCTGCCAGAATCAGGTTGTTCATAACGTCTATCGTCCTTTTATTGAATCCGCCGCAACGTGGCGGCAATGTGCAAAATCGGCCACAATAGCTCGCCGAAATTAATGACCCCGAATCGGGATCCGCATTCATGAATGTTGAGAAGCGCGCTTAAATGACACAGTCCATGTCGCCCACACTCCCCGCATCTTCCTCAACCCCGTTGCAACGCTATCAGAAGGATCTGGAGCGCCCGGAATTCCAGCGTGACTCTGCCCAGGAAGATGCCGTACGTCGGTTGCAGTCACTGTACGACAAACTGATCGTGGCGGAAAGTGAACGTGGTAAGCCATTAGTCAAACTCAGGCTCAAGATGAAAAAGGGCCGCGAAGCCCCGGTCAAGGGCCTGTACTTCTGGGGCGGTGTGGGTCGTGGCAAGACCTATCTGATGGATACCTTCTTTGAGGCCTTACCCTTCGATCGCAAAATGCGGGTGCACTTTCACCGTTTTATGCAACGCGTACACAAGGAACTCAGGAACCTGAAGGGCGAGAAAAACCCGCTGGAACTTGTGGCCAAGCAGTTCGCGGACGAAGCCCGGGTTATCTGCTTTGATGAATTCTTTGTTTCCGACATCGGCGACGCCATGATACTGGCCACCCTGATGGACGGGCTGTTCAGCCGGGGCGTGACCCTGGTTTGCACGTCGAACATTGTGCCGGACGGACTCTACAAAGACGGGCTGCAGCGGGCCCGGTTCTTGCCTGCCATCGAACTGGTGAAGACGCACACGGACGTCGTCAACGTCGATGCCGGCGTGGATTACCGGTTGCGTAGTCTGGAACAGGCCGAGCTGTTTCATTTTCCGCTGGATGCAGACTCGGACATCAGCCTGCAGAAAAGTTTCGACAGCCTGGCGGTCGAAGCAGGCAGTCACAGCCTTGAACTGGAAATCAACGGCCGCAAGCTGACCGCCATCAGCCACGCCGACGATGTGGTGTGGTTCGACTTCAAGATGCTCTGCGACGGCCCGCGAAGCCAGAACGATTACATTGAACTGGCCCGCGAATTCCACGCCGTCCTCATCAGCAACGTGCCGGTGATGGGCAAGAAGAACGATGACCAGGCGCGCCGGTTCGTCAACATGATCGACGAGTTCTATGACCGCAACGTCAAGGTCATTCTGTCTGCCGAGGCCGCCATTACCGATCTGTATACGGGCGGGCGTCTGGCCTTTGAATTTGAGCGCACGGAATCGCGGCTGCTGGAAATGCAATCCACAGAGTATCTGGAAGCGCCGCACAAAGCCTGATTAACATCTGATAACGAGGTTTGAACATGAGCAGTGACAACGTAGTAATCGTGAGTGGCGTGCGCACCCCGATGGGTGGGTTCCAGGGAAGCCTGGCGGCGGTATCCGCGCCCGAGCTGGGTGCCGTCAGCATAGCCGAAGCAATTCGTCGCGCCGGCCTGCAGCCGGCGGATGTGCAGGAAGTAATCATGGGCAACGTGTTGCCTGCCGGCCTGAAGCAGGGCCCGGCTCGTCAGGCCATGCGCCAGGCCGGGCTGCCGGACAGCACCGGCGCCACCACCATTAACAAACTGTGCGGTTCGGGTATGAAGGCGGCGATGTTCGCCCACGACCTGATCAAGGCGGGCACCAACGACATAATGGTGGCCGGTGGCATGGAGAGCATGTCCAACGCCCCTTACCTGCTGCTCAACGCCCGCAAAGGCTATCGCATGGGCCCGGGTGACGCCGCACAGGATCATATGTTCCTGGACGGCCTGGAAGACGCGGAGACGGGCCGACTGATGGGGTCGTTTGCCCAGGACATGGCCGACCAGAAAGGCTACACCCGCGAAGACATGGACAATTACGCCATTCAGTCGCTCGAGCGCGCCAAATCCGCGATTGAAAAGGGGCTGTTGAAAGACGAAATCATTCCGGTAACGGTCAAATCCCGCAAGGGCGACCAGGTTGTCGAGGATGACGAACAGCCATTCAGCGCCAATATCGAAAAAATCCCCAGTCTTCGCCCGGCTTTCAAAAAAGACGGCACGGTAACGGCGGCAAACGCATCCTCTATCTCGGATGGCGCCTCAGCGCTGGTGTTGATGCGCGAATCCGAGGCGGAAAAGCGCGGGTTACGACCGCTGGCCCGAATTGTCGCCCACAGCACCCAGTCCCAGCACCCGTCGGAATTCACCTGCGCGCCGGTCGGGGCGATCGAAACCCTGTTTGCCAAGACCGGTTGGACCAAAGACGACGTGGATCTGTTCGAGATCAACGAAGCCTTTGCCATGGTCGCCATGATGCCGATCCGTGAGCTGGGCCTGGACCCGGCAAAGGTCAACGTCCACGGCGGTGCCTGTGCCCAGGGGCACCCGGTCGGATCCACCGGCTCGCGACTGCTGGTAACGCTAATGCATTCCCTGAAGCACTACGGTAAGCGCAGGGGCGTGGCCGCCCTGTGCATCGGTGGTGGCGAAGCAACCGCCATGGCGATTGAGATGCTGTAAGCCGAACCCGCTGATTCACAAAAAAACCCCCTCGTCGGCTGGTTGTATCGGATTTTGTTGACTATATTGAAGCGGCGCGAGGGGATGCCTGCCGTTCAGGAAGGTGTAATCGTAAAATCATACTTTTGACTGATCAAAGCGCCTGCCAGCCTTCGCTATAGTGCCAGCATCACGAAAGCTGTGCGTAACGCTCCGATAATCGTGAAGTGCAATAAGCAAAACAAAAAGCGATAAGCAAAAATAAACAGAGCAGCGACTCAGAATAACAATGGAGTAGCCTTCCCATGACAAATACAACACATCAATGGCAGAAGTGGACGAAATTGCCGCTTGCCTTAGCCGTGGCCGCCGGTTTTTCCGGGCAGGCGTCCGCCTATTCTTTTTATATCGGTGACGTCGAAGCGTCATTGAATACGACTCTGTCTGCTGGTGCGACCTGGAGGACGGCAGATCGGGACACCCGGTTGATTGCGCAAGGTAACCTTCCAGCGGGCTCGACAGAAACGAATTTTGCATCTTCCAATAACTTTGACGATGGCAACCTGAATTTCGACAAGGGCGACACTGTTTCGAAAATCGTCAAAGGCACGACCGATCTGTTTCTGAGCTACGACGTCGATGGCAGTATGCTGACCCGCGTCGGCGGATTTATCCGTGGCCGCTACTACTACGATTTCGAACTGAAGGATGAGAGCCGCGAGTTTAAAGAGCTGAATGATAGGGCCAGCGGTAACGCTTCGGGTGCGGATTTGCTCGATGCGTACGTTTTCTCAGACTGGTATTTCGGCAATGTTCCAGTGAGTATCCGGTACGGTAAGCAGGTTGTCAGCTGGGGTGAAAGCACTTTCATTCAGGGCGGTATCAATACCATTAACCCGATCGACGTACCGGCAATTCGAGCGCCAGGCGCCGAATTGAAGGACGCACTGCTGCCGGTAGAAATGCTATACGTATCGGCCGGTATCACTGAGAATGTTACCGTCGAAGCTTTCGTGCAAACCGACTGGGCAGAGGTTGAGACGGACGACTGTGGCACCTTCTTCTCTACCAACGATTTTGCTGGCAAAGGATGCGGACCTGTTCTTCTGGCAAGCAGCGCCTCTGAGGACGTATACCTTCAAAGTGCGGCTCTGAGATCCGAGCGACTAGCCGACAGGGACGCAGATTCAAAAGATCAGTTTGGCGTAGCGCTTCGTTGGTTTATCCCTGAATTGAACAACTCGGAGCTTGGTTTTTATTACATTAAGTACAACAGCCGGCTTCCTTTGATCAGCGGCGTTGTCAATGACGGTTTCGGTTCGGGGACTACTCCAAGTTATTTCATCGAATATCCGGAAAATATCAACCTGTATGGTATCAGCGTCAACACGACAATACCGGGCGGTTGGTCGCTGGGTGCCGAGTATAGCTTCCGTGATAACGTTCCAGTTCAGTGGAGCGCTTTTGAACTGCTCTTGGGCGGCCTCCAGCTCGAAGACGTAACTGGCGCTGGAACTCCTCTGAGTTTGTTACAGCGTCAGGGAGAAGCGGAAGCTGGTGGCGCCGATCTTAGTGGGCAAGCAATTGAAGCTTATGATCGCTTTAATGTTTCTCAGGCTCAGTTCACGCTCATCAAATTCTTCGACCAGGTCATGGGTGCAAGCCGACTTTCCGTCGTTGGCGAAGTTGGGGCAACCTACGTGCATAGTCTTCCTGACCTAGATGAAGCCCGTTATGGACGCTCAGGCACCTTTGGTATTGGCCCTGTTCCAATTGATAGTCCAGCCTTTGGTGAGTATGACGCGTGCTTACTCGGTATCGATGGGCCCACTACTGGTGCGAACAATGCGGGCGCCAATGCCAATCCCGGTAACTGTGTGAATGACGGCTACACCACCGACTTCTCGTGGGGCTATCGTGCACGTGCTGTGTTGGATTATCCGAACGCGATTGCAGGTGTGAACCTGAGCCCGCAGTTGGCATTCAGTCACGACGTTGAAGGTTTTGCCCCGCAGCCTGCAGGTAACTTTATTGAAGGCCGCAAGTCAGTGGGCATTTCTCTTGAAGCCGTCTACCAGAACAAGATCACAGGCAATATTGGCTACACAAACTTTTTCGACGGCAAGCCGTATAATGAGCTGACCGACCGGGACTTTGTTAGCGCGAGCGTGTCTTACTCGTTCTAAAAATAAGAATGCCTGAATGTGTTTAACGAGGTAATTTACATGAAGATGAACAAAAAATTATTGGCGACCGGCATTCTGTCGGCCGCCATGTTCGCCGGCAACGCCTACAGCGCGGTGTCGCAAAGCGAAGCCGCCAAGCTGGGCGATACTTTGACACCGATCGGTGCTGAGAAAGCCGGTAACGGCGGCGAGATTCCTGCCTGGGACGGCGGCCTTGATTCGGCTCCGGCCGGTTACAAGAACGACGGGATTTATATCAATCCTTTCCCGAATGACGAGCTGAAGTTCACGATTGATCAGAGCAACGTTGACGAGTATTCGGACAACCTGTCTCCTGGTCAGGTTGCTATGATCAACCGGTATCCGGACTACAAGATCCCGGTGTATCAGACCCGACGCACCGCGACCTATCCGGACTTCATTGAAGAGCAGAGCGTTGTGAACGCGACGACCACTAATCTGGTGGAAGGCGGTAACGGGCTTGAAAACTATCAGGAAGCGGTGCCTTTCCCGATTCCCAAAAGCGGTGTCGAGATCATCTGGAACCACATCACACGGTATCGTGGTGGGTCGGTTGCTCGTACCATTGGTCAGGTAACTCCGACCGAAGGCGGCGCTTTCAGTGTTGTGAAGTTCCTGGACGAATTCACCTGGAGAACGTCTCTGACTGATTATACGCCGGGCGAAGATGAGAACGTTCTGTTCTACTTTAAGCAGGCTATCGTTGCACCGGCGCGACTGGCAGGCAACGTTCTGCTGGTTCACGAGACCATTAACCAGGTAACGGAACCACGTCGTGCGTGGGTCTATAACGCGGGTCAGCGTCGTGTTCGTCGTGCGCCTCAGGTAGCCTATGATGGACCGGGTACTGCAGCAGACGGCCTTCGAACTACCGATAACTTCGACATGTTCAACGGTGCGCCCGATCGCTACAACTGGGAAATCATCGGCAAGAAAGAGATGTACATTCCGTACAACTCTTACAAGCTGATGGATCGCAGCCTGAGCTATGACGACATTATCAATGCGGGTCACATCGAGCAGGATTACACCCGGTATGAACTGCACCGTGTTTGGCACGTGCGTGCGACGCTGAAAGAAGGTGAGCGCCATGTATACGCTCAGCGTGACTTCTACGTTGACGAAGATACCTGGCAAGCCACGATCATCGACCATTACGATGGCCGCGGAGAGCTCTGGCGTGTTGCGGAAGCTCACAACCTGCAGTTCTACGATCACAGTGTGCCCTGGTACGCGATCGAGACACTGTATGACCTTCTCTCAGGCCGCTACCTGGCCCTGGGTCTGACCAACGAAGAGCCTGCGCCCTACGAGTTCGGTGCTGATCGTCGGTCAAGAGAGTACACCCCATCGGCACTTCGCCGTGCAGGCGTTCGCTAAGACCGCTAATAAGTTCGACCCGTAACAGGTTGAATTGCAATACCGAACAGAAAGGCGGGCCTCAGGGCCCGCCTTTTTTATTGCTTCCTCCTACTCTTTTTTGCAGCCTGACCCATTCTTGGTTTAACCTTCCCTACTAATACTAAAGGCGTACCCATCGAAGGACGCCAGCACTATCGATCATTCAACCGATCAGTCAACGATCATTCGTGTGGAGACCGGGGCAATGCGTGAAACCATTTGATGATGGCAATGCGGCCAATGACGAGTTCCAGTCATTTCTGGGCGGTTCTTATCGGGGAGAGCTGGTTAAAGACTTGTTGCGTCAACGTATAAAAGTGCCGGAGCCGGTTGCCGGTTATCTGGTACGGCCAGAACTCAGCGATAAAATCGTCCGTTTTGTTGAACCGGGGAAATCACTGTTCCTTGAGGCGCCTTCAGGGTTTGGCAAATCCCACGCACTCAGCGCGGCTTTTTACGAATCAGCGCCTGGTCATCTAAACTGGTTGTCGCTTACAGGACAGGAAAACGATGCAGGCCGGCTTTTTGCGTTGATCGAGATTGCCCTCGGTGCTGGCTCATCAACCCGCCTCAGCGGCCAGAAAAATGCATCCACCTACACGGATGCCCTGTCGATGCTCCTGTCCGAGATCGGTTTTGCGGAGCCTGCACAGCATCAGACGTTGGTGGTCGACAACATCGGGAACATTGCCTATCCGGCGTCGATTGCGTTACTCCAGCAGTTGATGCTTGAAACGCCAAAGAATCTTTCTTTGGTATTGGTTTCCCGTAAACCGCTGTCGTTCGAAACCCACTCCATGGAATTGGCCGGCCGGTTCCGGCGCCTGGCGTCGGAAGATCTTGAATTGACGAGGGCAGAGACCTTTGAATTTTTCCGGGAAAGCTTGGCTGAACAGCGGATCACCAGCCTGA
>Ga0307943_1000088_pt1 | contig 52686 bp, 46 predicted proteins | sample OrgLakmetagen177_FD_203149 | JGI IMG/M metagenome (GOLD analysis project Ga0307943, IMG submission 203149) | Saline water microbial communities from Organic Lake, Antarctica - #177 | ecosystem: Environmental > Aquatic > Non-marine Saline and Alkaline > Saline | place: Antarctica: Organic Lake... | reverse complement strand
CCAAGTGGTGGGTTTTTTTGCTGTTTTGTCGCTGCTCATTTTAACAAATGAGGGCCAGATATTCTTCTTTCTTTAGCGTTGTTTAGCTATTAAACCCACTCGTTTCCAGAGTTTTGCAATTACCTCAAACGTCAACAGTTTTACTCGCCGGCGCTCACGGAGGGTCAGTGCCTCGGCTTTTGCCGTGCGTTCAGCCACCTCCTGTTCAAGGCGCGCGTTCATTTGCTGAAGCTGGATCTGCATATGACGGTAATGCGCCACTGAAATGCTGATAACCGCCAGCAGAAATAACAGAACACCCCAGCTAACGGGCACTCTTACCCAAGGCAGGAATCCGTGAGCCACCGCCATATCGGCTATCAACAAAAGACAGTAAACACCAAATACCGCCAGCAACAGTCGCTGCTCACCAGACATCTGGCGAATGTCGAACAACGCCATGGCCGACATGATGATCAAGGACACCAGAAACAGACCGTCAAACACTGGATAGGTAGATGCCAGAGTGACCAGCCCCAAAAGCGATGCCCCCAGGGCCAGCCGGCAAACTCACCACGGCCCTCGGCATCGAACTCACCAAACTGATAAATCTGCCGGTCGCCTTGCCAGACCTGAACAATCAGATCAATACTGAATATATAGAGCACCGGATCGTGCCAGTCGCCGGCCGGCAGTGTTACTCGGTACCACACGTTATTACGACCATTCCGGTCGGGCGGGTTTGAGGGGAAATCGATGGCGAACCACTGATCCAGGGCGGACGTTTCTGTCCATGTAGGGACACCGTTGGCGTCTATCGGGGAGTCGCCCCAGCGATATTCCCAGCCTTCGGTAACCGGTTGACTGGCAGCAGAAGCAACTGAAGAACCTATCGCCAACCAAAACAGGGCAGCAACAATGAGGCAATGGAGTGTTAGGCGAAGGGGTGCCAATAACATCAAAAGAAGCGGCCTTCAGGCTATGGCGATTCGATTAAGTGTAGATCATTGCCATGTCAGACGGCTACTTTTACGACACATAAACGGCTACGAATTCGTTTTTCGCTTATCGGCCTGCCCGGCCGCTATCACCGCCGAGCAGGCCGCTTTTAGCAGCAGGTCGAATTAACGACCTGACTTCAGCATTTCCCAATACTTGGCGTAGACCTGCATTGCTTCATCGCCAATGTCGGTCTGGAATTCAGCGTTCACCATGTCTGCCGCCGTGGGGTAGCTGGCGCGATTATTGGCAACCGCATCGTCTAGCAGCTCACGGGCAGGCAGCACCGGTGTGGCATAGCCGATATCGGTGCTGATCAGGGCAGCAATTTCCGGGCGCAGAACAAAGCTGATGAACTTGTGGGCGGCATCTGGGTTCTTCGCATTCTTCGGAATGACGAAGCTGTCGAGCCACACGATAATGCCTTCTTCTGGATACACGTATTCCAGCGATTCCAGGACGTCTTTGCCCATCACCGCTTCACCGTTCCAGATCATGCCAATGTCCACTTCGCCTTCCAGAAACGGCATGCGCGGGGCATCGGAGTTGAAGGTTCTTACCGAAGGCATCAGTTCGGTGAGCTTTTCATAAGCCTCTTCAATCTGCTGCGGATCGGTGCTATTACCGGAGTAACCCAACACCCGCAGTGCCATGTGGAACACTTCGCGCATGTCGTTGGTCAGAATGACCCGGCCGTTAAAGCGCTCCTCCCACAAATCCGCCCAGGCGGTGACCGGCTCACCGTCGATGGTGGCGGTGTCTACGCCCAGCCCGGTGGTGCCCCACATGTAGGGCACGCTGTATTCATTGCCCTTATCGATATCCAGATTGATCAGCTCCGGGTCAAGCTGGTCAAAGCCCTCAATCTTGCTGCGATCAATCGGCATCAGCAGGCCTTCGTTGCGCATTTTGCTCACGAAGTAGGTAGACGGCACGGCCAGATCGTAGGCGGCGCTATCGTCCAGCAATTTCAAGCGGGCGTACATGGCCTCGTTGCTGTCATAGGTGGTGTATACCACCTGTATACCGGTTTCTTCCTCGAAGCGGGTCATCACTTCCTGAGGCATATATTCAGACCAGTTGTACAGGTTCAGTACCTTGGGCTCTTCCGAGCTACAGCCCACAAGGCCAGCTGTCAGTATTCCCGCCAGTGCCAATTTTTTCATTGTTTGTTCCTCATCAATATCCATTGCGACAACAACAGCATCACCAGTGAAAACACCAGTAACAAAGTGCCTAAAGCGTTCACTTCAGGTTTTAGACCCACACGCACCATAGAGTAGATGCGCAGGGGCAATATTTCGTAACTGGGTCCGCTAACAAAGGTGCTGACGACCACATCATCCATGGACAGTGTAAAGCCCAGCAGCCAACCCGCCAGTAGCGCCGGCATAATCGCCGGAATCAGCACGGTGCAAGTCATGGTGAAGTCGCTGGCGCCCAAATCCCGTGCAGCTTCCGGCAAACGCTCGTCAAATCCGCTGAGCCGCGCCATTACGGTAATCACTACAAACGGTAAGCAGAAGGTGACGTGGGCCAGCAGTAACGACACATAGCCCAGCTGGATACCCGCCAGCAAAAACAGACCCAGCAAGGATATAGCCAGTACGATCTCCGGAGACATCATCACCACAAACAACATGCCTTTCAGCGCTTTTTTGCCGCGAAAACGATAGCGATGAAGCGCCAGTGCGGTCAACGCGCCAATCAGGGTAGACACGGTAGCAGCCGTGAGCGCCAGGAACAGCGAGTTGCCCAAGGCTTTCATCATCGCGTAGTTGTTAAACAGCGACTCATACCAGCGCAGGCTAAGCCCGCCCCAGCTATAGCCGGTCCGGGAATCGTTAAACGAAAACACCACCAACACGGCGATGGGGATGTACAGAAGAAGGTAGACCAGTGCCAGGTAAGTCCGCGGTAGCCAGCGCATCAGGTACTCTCCTCGCCCAGGCGCTGTTTACTCAGGCGATGGGCGAACATCAGCAGCGCCATGGTCAGAGTCAGCACAATGCTGGCGGCAGCGCCGAAAGGCCAGTTACGGGCATCCAGGAACTGGTTTTTGATCACGTTGCCCACCAGCAAGTTGCGGGAGCCACCGAGTATGTCCGGCACAAAAAACAGCCCCATGGCCGGCAGCAACACCAGCATAACGCCGGCTAGAACACCCGGCAGGGTGAGCGGAATAATCACATTTTTAAAGGTGGCAAGGCGCCCTGCACCCAAATCGTAGGAGGCCAGCAGCACGTCCTGACGCAAATCATCAAACACCGCGTACAAGGGCAGAATCATAAACGGCAGCAGCAGATACACCAGCCCGATAATCACCGCACCTTGGGTGTACAGCATCTGCAAAGGTTCAGAAATCCAGCCCAGCCACAGCAGCGCGCTGTTCAGCAGGCCGTTGGTGGCCAGAATCAGCTTGAGAGCATAAACCCGCACCAGCGAATTGGTCCAGAAGGGTATGATCAACAAAAATATCAGCAGCATCTGCCGGCGTTTCTGCACTTTGGACAGCGCCCAGGCAAACGGATAGCCAATCAGCAAGCATATCGCCGTGGTCAATATCGCCATCCACAAAGAGTGTAAAAACACGTCCAGATACAGCGGATTGAACAGCTGGCGGTAAGCATCCAGGTTCAGTGGCAAGGCGATAAATGTGGATGGGTCGCGGGTCATCACACTGGCACCCACCACCAGCAGGTTGGGCGCCAGCACCAGAAACAGCAGCCAACCCCACACCAGCACCAGAACAGCGGTTTTAAAAGGCTGTTGCCTAATGCTCAGCATCATCGGCGGCCTGCTCCTCTTCGTCGGTCAGCGGTTGGTTTTGTTCTTCGGCCAACAGCCACTCCCAGCCGTCTACCCAGCTAACCCGCACTTTCTCGCCAATGTTGTAATCGAAGGTTGGGTCGTCTTCATCAAAAAACTCGCTGGCCATCACCTGGCTGCCGTCTTCCAGCTCGATCACCGAATCCAGAGTGCTGCCTTTGTAATTGCGCTCGACAATCTCGCCGGCCACGCCTTCGCTGTCGTCTGGCGCCAGCACGCGGATGTCTTCCGGGCGCAGCAATACGTGCAGTGATTGGTTCACGGTTACACGAAAAGAGGGTTTGCCCAGTACCCGCTTCAGGCCGAACACATCCACGCTGATCTCGTGATCGCTAATGCTGGTGACCTGTCCCGGAAAAAAGTTGGTCTGCCCCACAAAACGCGCGGTGAATAAGTTGGCCGGGCGTTCGTATACTTCCCGCGGTGTGCCCAGCTGTTGGATATAACCGTCTTTCAGCACCACAACGCGGTCTGACATAGACAGCGCTTCCTCCTGATCGTGGGTCACGAACACAAAGGTAATGCCCAGTTCACGCTGCAGACGCTTAAGCTCTACCTGCATGGTGCGGCGCAGCTTGTAATCCAGTGCCGACAGGGGTTCGTCCAGCAACAGCATTTTTGGCCGCTTCACCACCGCGCGAGCGATCGCTACCCGTTGCTGCTGGCCGCCAGATAACTGGTGCGGCTTACGCTTGACGAAATCTTCCAGCTGCACCATCGCCAAGACTTCTTCCACCCGTTCACGGATTTCCGCCTTTGGGCGCTTTTCCATTTTCAAGCCATAGGCCACGTTGTCATACACTGACATGTGGGGAAAAAGGGCGTAACTCTGGAATACGGTATTGAGGGGGCGCTGCTCGGGAGACTGGTCGGTAATGTCGACTCCGGCGAGAGTAACGGTGCCGTTATCGGGAAGCTCAAAACCCGCCATCATTCTCAACAGTGTGGTTTTTCCGCAACCGGAGGGGCCTAGCAGGGTGATGAACTCACCGTCAAAAATGTCCAGCGTGAGCGAATCCAATACGGTTTTACCGTCGAACTGTTTGCTGATTGTGCTCAGCGAAAGTAACGTTTTTTCCATCAAGCCAGCCTAAATCGAAACGGTGTCACCGTGGGTGAACGCAAAAAACAAAAGGGGCGTGAGGATAATCCACAACGCCCGCAGTTGCATTCTTTTTAACCAGTTTTTGACTCTGCCAAATCCTGGTGTTCCGCCTGTTTATTCGTTAACAACCGAGTTCAGATACGCCTTATCAGAAATGTTAGTCCACTGGCGCACCTGCTTCAGGTACTCATGCTGGGAGGTAATGATTTCTTTCGCCAGCGGGTCTGCGTCGCTGGCCTCTTTCAACAGTCTTTCGGTGACATCGCGCAGAGCGCTGATTACTTCCGGCGGGAAGATTTTGTGGGTAACGTCCGGGTAATCCTGCTGCATACGGCTCCAGGCCACGCCGTTTTCATGGGTGCTCTGGATGTACATGTCATAGGCCGCAGTGCGCATGGCCACACGCAGAATTTCCTGCAGGTCTTCTGGCAGCTTGTTCCAGGTTTTCTCGTTAATCAGAAACTGGGTTTCAGCGCCGGGTTCCTGCCAGCCGGAATAATAGTATTTGGCAATCTGGTGAAAGCCCATCTGCAAATCCAGAGCCGGGCCTACCCACTCAACGGCGTCGATGGTGCCGCGCTCAAGGGCGCTATAGAGTTCGCCCGGCGGAATGTTGGTTACCGCAACCCCGAGCTCTGACATCACTTCACCAGCGAACCCCGGGGTGCGCATTTTAATGCCCTTCAGGTCATCCAATGAGGTGATTTCCTCACGAAACCAGCCGCCCATCTGGTTGCCGGTGTTGCCACCAGGAAACGACAGCAGGCCAAAAGGCTGATAAACCTTCTGTGCCAGCTCCATGCCGCCACCGTGATAGAACCAGGCGTACTGCTCTGGCGCTATCATGCCAAAAGGCGTGGTGGTGAAGTACATGGCGTTAGGAATGCTGCCCTTATAGTAATAAGAGGCCGTGTGGCCCATGTCGTATTGACCGTTGCGCACCATATCGAAAATGCCAAAAGGCGCTTTATGCTTGTTGGACGAATCGATGCGGATCTGCAGGCGGCCACCAGACATGGTTTCAGCCATCTCTGCCATGTGCTTGGTAGTGTCCCCCAATATGGGCGAGTTGGGGCCCCATGTCTCCGCCAGTCGCAGGCTATAAGTTTCCTCAGCCAATGCTGAGGAGGTGGCCAGGGTGGCGGCCAGGGCCAGTGTGGCCATATACAATTTGCGCATTACTGTTTCGCCTTTTTGTAGTTGCGGTTAAATCTTGGAATTTCCGCTTTACCATAAGATGCTTAGCCATCAAAGCCAACCGTTTTCAGGTTGGGCGGGCGATAATCCGGATCGCGACGCCAGCGTTCGCCAACCGACTCGTGAAGTCGGGTTTTGATGTCTGGCACCTGCAAAGGCCGAATTAATGGCCGGGCAAAACGAAACACATGACGTCGCGAATTATGCAGCTTGGCGCTGGTGTCCGGTTTGAGCGTTTCAAGCAGGTGGTTTTCCACCCCCAGGCCCGTGGCCTCTGCTTCTTTTAACATCCATTCAAGCGGAGAGTCAGCGGCACGCAAGCCCTTGTCATCTGGCCCGTAACCACCGCCAATATCGCTGTGGGAGCCGGCAAACCAAACCTGTTGCAAGTCCAGCTTAGGCCGCGGCAACCAGAGCGTCGGATCAAAGTCTTCACGGCGTTCATCAATGGCCAGCGCGTGGCGGGCAAAACTCACGTTACTACCCAGTTTGGTGTCGTAGAATTCGTCTTTGCTGTCAAACAGGCCCATCAGGGAAAAAGGCACACCCAGGGCACCAACCGTATCCCACACGCCAACAAAACGAACCTGCCGGGACGGATGGCTGTGCGCTGCGCGAAAAGCCAGAGACTGCGCGCCTTCAGGTGCATAGTCTTTTCCTGACTTTTTGTAGTGTTCAAATCCCTGCTGAATGCGCGCTGCGTCTACCCGTTTGAGAATGCCGCAGTTGTTAATCAACCCACACAGCGCTCGCACGGTGTAAGCCCCGCGACTGAAACCAAAAAAATAGATTTCGTCACCCGGTGCGTAGTTTTGAACCAAATAGCGATAGCCATCCAGAATGTTCTTGTGCAGGCCCTGGCCCGTTACTCCGCCAATCAGTGCGTTATGATACGAACCTATGCCCCAGTCATAAAACACCTGCTGTGGCAGGCCGTCCGCTGCGATAGGCGTTATCGCTCTGGCTAACCGCAAAACGTTGGTTGGAAAATCCCGTTGCAGGTCTTCTTCTGGCCTGTTCCAGGTGCCGTCTGCGCAAATAACAATCCGTTTGGCCATAGTACTGTCCTCGTTAGCCACAGGGCGTATACCTGTTATTTAGTATAGTCGGGCTCTGCCAGAACGTTTTATAACAGCTGCCTCTGTTTGCGCTATCGCAGGTAAAGCTTATGCACCATACTGCATAAGCTAAGTAGCCTGACTGCTGCCTATAACAGGGAACATTCATGCCAGACAGTGCCCGCGTTTACCTGAAAAAGGTGCCTTTGGCGCGTGTTCTTGCGAGCCTGACGGTCTGCACTGTACTGTTCACAGCGGTTGTTTATGGCTTTATAAACCAGCTGCCTTCGATGGCCGTATTTTTCAAACCAACCACCGTTATCGCCTACCTGGCGGGCCTGATTGTTTTGCTGTCGGCGGTGCTGGCGCTGTTGATATCCAGCCACAAACGCAAGATGCTGCGCCAGCAAATAGGGCGCCAGGCTCTGCGTTTTCGCCGTATTGCCAGTGCCCTGGGTGAGGGCTTGCTGGTCATCAACCGCTCTGGCGTTATCACCTACGTCAACCCCGAAGCGGGGCACATTCTGGGCTGGAACGCCAACGAGCTGATCATGCGCGAGTGCCATGAGGTGTTCGGCGCGGATCTCGACCCGCAAGAGCGCTGCCCGATACTGAGTGTTTTGGACAGCGGCGAAGTATTTCGTAGCCAGCACCAGGTTTTTCGCCGTAAAGACGGCCAGAGTATCCCGGTTGACCTGAACGCAGCGCCGCTGGGCGGCGACATCGACGAAGAAGGGGTGGTGATATCTTTTCGTGACTACTCCACTCTTCAGCAATATCAGGTAGAAATTCACCAACTGGCGTTCCATGACACTCTTACCGGACTGCCTAACCGCAGGGTTCTGGAAGACCGGCTAGCCCAGGCGTTGTCGTTTGCCAAGCGCTACAACCAATTTATTGCACTGCTGTTTCTGGATCTGGATCACTTCAAACAGGTGAACGATGTGCACGGTCACGCTGCAGGCGACGCGCTGTTGAAGGAAGTTGCCGGCAGGCTTCGCAATTGTGTTCGCGATACCGACACCGTTGTGCGCATGGGCGGTGACGAATTTATTATCCTGCTGCCCGAACTTCAACAAGCAGAAGACGCCCAGATGATTGCCGAAAAAATTCTGACGGCTCTGAGCTACCCACTGCTCATCAGTAATCAGGAAATGGGCATTGGCGCCAGCATTGGGATTACGGTTACCAAAAGTGATTCAGTCACTACGGAGCAGCTGCTACAAAAAGCGGATAACGCCATGTACCAGGCCAAACACGCCGGCCGCAACAACTATGTGACTGCCACAAATTTTTCGGAACCAGCGCAGTAAAAACAGTCAGGTGCACTTTGAGTTAAAGGTTAAAAGTGGCACAATGCTGGCTTATTCAATTTTAGAATAACCTTATTTCAAAACGAGGATTTGCCATGAAAACCGTTCATAATCTGGTGGCCGACGCTAAATTACACATTCAGGAAACGCCACTGGCCAATGCCGATGAAGCTATCCAGAATGCCGATTTGCTGATTGACGTCCGCGACGGCGACGAATACCGCCAAAGCCACATTCCCCACGCCATGAATATTTCCCGCGGTTTGCTCGAGTTCAAATTCAGCAACGACCCCACACTGGATAACCGTGGCCTGGGCATTGTGCTTTACTGCAAGAACTCAGGACGTTCGGCTTTGGCAGCCAAGGCATTGAAAGAGATGGGCTATAGGAATGTGCAGATTATAGAAGGCGGCTTTGAAGCCTGGCAGGCAGCGGATAAGCCGCAGGCCAAGCCAGAAATGCCCAGCTTCGATTAGCAGCCGGGCGAAGGCAATGGCGTAGCGTAACAGGCAGGCCTAGCGAGCCTTGGTAACGGCCATGGTCAAGCGGGAAATGCAGGTTTTTTTGCCGTTTTCGTCTTCAATCACAATGTCCCAGACCTGTGTAGTACTGCCCAAATGAATGGCGGTTGCGGTGCCGTAAACCCAGCCGCTGGTGGCGGGGCGAAGATGATTCGCATTGATTTCAAGCCCTACCGCCACGGTACCCTGATTTCGCAGGCAGCAGTTAGCGGCCATGCTACCCAAGGTTTCGGCCAGCAACACCGATGCGCCGCCGTGCAGAATGCCAAATGGCTGAACTGTGCGCTTGTCAACGGGCATACGCCCCTTGAGGAAGTTGTCACCCACTTCCAGAAATTCGATACCCATGTGGCTAACAGCGGTATTCTGACAGCTTTTGATGATGTCTTCTTTGGTGGGGATTCGAGTCCATATCGCCATGGTTCGCGCCTTGTGTGAGTGAGTATTTTTACGGCTTGCAGGGTTTGGAAGTAGTCTAACTAGATAGCAAGCGAACAGCCAGACTGCGAGCGCCCACAAGTGCCCTGCAAGCTGGCATTGGTACCAACGAGAGAGTGAACATCATGCGTGCATCAGGATCTTTCATGGCGGCTGCGCTCAGCGCAGCCATTGCAACACCGGCACTGGCTGAAATGAGCGTAGAAAAACAGATCGAGACCCTCCAGGTCGCCTAAACCACTCGCACCAACGCCTGCATGAGCCAACCAAGGCGCCCTGTTTCGGTAATTTGACGGCGCATGCCGGGCACCGGGCGAATCATGAACAAGTCGCCGTTGCGGCCCACCAGGGTTTTGGGCACCCCGGTTTGCTTTGCCAGCCGTGCGTGCACCGCCATGTGCTCCTTTTCCCCGTGCACCGGAATGGCAACGGCGGGCTGAACCCAGCGATACATCGCCTCAAGCTCCTCCTGCGCCGGGTGGCCAGACGCGTGTATCGGCAAGTCGCACTGTTCGGCGGTAATGACCTTAACCCCCATTCCCTGCAGTTGGCCGATCAACGCGGCGATCAACTCTTCATTACCGGGAATGGCGCGGGCGCTGAAAATAACCGTGTCACCCGCTTCCAGCTCAACATCGGGGTGACTGCCATTGGCCAGGCGGCGCAAGGCAGTACGCGGCTCGCCCTGGCTACCCGTCGCCACGACTAATACTTCGTGCGGCGGCAAATAGCCCAGGTGGGCAGAATTGATTAATTCGTCGGCACTGTGCCACAGGCCTGCGGCTTTGGCGGCTGAACTCATGTTCACCAGCGAGCGCCCCAACAGCCCCATATAGCGCCCAGTCTGGCGGGCAACCGCCGCCAGGGTGTGCAGGCGGGCAATGTTGCTGCCAAAACACGCCACCACCACACGGCCTTCCGCGCTTTTCACTGCACTTAAAAGACCTTTGTGCAGGGCGCCTTCAGACACAGAATGGCCCTTGACCGTCGCGTTGGTGGAATCACACACCATGGCGGCTACGCCCTCGAGCGCCAAATCCGTGAATGTCTGTTTGCTGTAGCCATGGCCAATCAGCGGCTGGTCGTCCAGCTTCCAGTCGCCGCTGTGGAAAATATTGCCCACCGGCGTGCGGATCATCAGCGCGTTGGGATCGGGTATGGAATGGGTCAACGCCAACCATTGCACGTTGAAAGGCCCGATTTGACGCCGATCATTGGTTTCCATCACCACAATGGGAACCCGGTGCAACATGTCGAACTCGGCCAGTTTGCGACGCAAAATCTCTGCGGTAAAGCGGTTGGTGTAAATCGGGCATTGCAACAATGGCCAAAGGTAAGGCACGGCACCCACGTGGTCTTCATGGGCGTGGGTAATCACCAGGCCACAGAGCGTTTCGCGGCGATCGGCAATAAATGCGGGGTCTGCCATCTGTACCGGCGGTTCGCCGTGATGGTGCATGCTGCCGTCCGCCGCCAAACGGCCCGGTTTCGGGAAGGTTACGCCGCAGTCCACCATTAACCAACGGCCATCGTGGCCATACAAATTCAGGTTCATGCCAATCTCGCCAGTGCCACCAAGGGGTAAAAACCACAGGTCATTGGAATCCGGCGTCATGATCAAAACTCTCTCAGGTTGAATTTTCGCCGTTATGGCACAAGCTATTATTGTACGGAGCACACACCGTAACTCACTTATTGCTTAGCAAGGGCGGATGTTTATGAATATCCTGATGGTTTTGACGTCTCATGATCAACTCGGCGACACCGGCAAAAAAACCGGTTTCTGGCTGGAAGAGTTCACTGCGCCTTATTACGTATTCAAAGACGCCGGAGCTCACATCACCATTGCCTCGCCCAAAGGCGGCAAGCCGCCGGTTGACCCGGCCAGCGAAGCCGACGGTGCCTTAACAGACACCACAAAGCGCTTTTCAGAAGATGCACACGGCAAAGAGTCCCTGGCCAGCACCCGCAAACTTGCCGACGTGGACATGAACGATTACGACGCCATCTTCTACCCCGGCGGCCACGGCCCACTTTGGGATTTGGCCAACGACAAGCATTCAATAGCGCTGATAAAGCGCGCCTACGAGCAGGATAAAGTCATCAGCGCAGTTTGCCATGCGCCTGGTGTGTTCAAAAACGTAGAAGTGAAACCCAACCAGAATATCGTCGGCGGCCGCAAAGTCACCGGCTTTTCCAATGCCGAGGAAGAAGCGGTTCAGCTGACCAAACTGGTGCCTTTCCTAGTGGAAGACATGCTGCAGGAAAACGCCGGCGATTACAGCTGTGGCGAAGACTGGGCACCTTATGTGGTGGTTGACGGAAAACTGATCACCGGCCAGAACCCGGCGTCCTCCGAAGGCGCAGCCAAGGCTGTGGTACAAACCCTGCTCGAAGGCTAAAACTCGTGATGCCTAACCCTGGCTTGGCAGTTTGCCTCGCCAGGGACCCCTCACTCCCATAATTTCCCACCAATTAAGCATCAACATCCGCCAGTCTGTGCTAACGTTTTGACGAAAATATCAACAGGTTGACTTTTTTCATGAGTAATCCAAAACATACCCTTTTCTGGATGACGTTTTTTCTGGCGATTGTTGCAGTCGTCGGCGTATTGATTCACCAACCGCTGATAACCGCCTTCATGGCCAACTGGGTTTTCAACCTGTTGATTCTTTGCGTACTCATTGTTGGCATCGGCCTCACCTATCGTCAGGTGTTCGTATTATTTCCCGAGCTGCGCTGGATTTCCCAGTTCCGCACTGGCCAATCAGGCCTGTCAGTGCTAGAAGAACCCCGCCTGCTCAAGCCGCTGGCCAGGCAGCTGGGCGAAGATTCCAAACGTGACCGTTTTACGCTCTCTACCATGTCGCTGCGTACGGTTCTGGATGGCATTCATTCCCGCATGGATGAGCAGCGCGAGATCACCCGCTACTTTATCAACCTGTTGGTTTTTCTGGGGCTTCTTGGCACCTTCTGGGGTTTGCTGGGCACCATCAATGCGGTGGGTGCGGTGATTACCAACCTGGACATGGGCCAGGGTGATTTAAGCAAGGTGTTTGCAGACCTCCAAGCCGGGCTGCTAACGCCCTTGCAGGGCATGGGCACAGCATTCAGCTCGTCGCTGTTTGGCCTTGGTGGCTCCCTGATACTCGGTTTTCTTGACATCCAGGCCGGCCATGCCCAGAACCGGTTCTATGACGGGCTGGAAGAATGGCTGACCGGCGTTACCAACCTGCTGGACCCCTTCAACAGCAATGAACGCCAGCCATGATTGGGTCCAGACGCCACAGCCGAAGCACCACCAACGTGTGGCCGGGGTACGTAGACGCCCTCTCGGCCCTTCTGATGCTGGTGATATTCATGTTGCTGGTTTACGTGGTCAGCCAGCTTTTTCTGTCGCAGACACTGTCTGACCGCAACTCCGAACTGGCCCGGCTGAACCTGCGGCTAAGCGAACTGTCTCAATTATTGGGCCTGGAACAGGACACAACGGCCGCTCTGGAGCAGCAAATGCTCATCGTTCAAAACAGCTTTAGCGACAGCCTGGCCGAGAACGAAGACCTACAGCAGCGGCTGGAAGCATCCCGCGACCAGTTAATGCGACAGACCGCCGATGCCGAAGCCCGGGCTGAAAATCTGGCGGACATGAACCAGAAGCTGGAAAACAAGGATGAGCTTTCCAACAGCCAGCAAACCATGATCATGCGGCTGTCCAATCAGATTGCGTCGCTTCAAAACCAACTGCGACAGATAACCGCTGCGCTTAGACTGCAAAAAGAAATGACCGTTGATAAGGAAGACGAGCTGGAAAGTGTCAGCCGGCGCCTGAACACACTGCTGGCGGAGCGGATCAACCAGCTGGAGCAGTACCAGTCCGAATTTTTCGCCCGGTTGAGAAACATTCTGGCCGCCAATGAAAACATCCGCATTGTCGGCGATCGCTTCCTGCTGCCATCCGAGTTGCTGTTCGCTTCCGGTTCGGCCCTTCTCGGCGCAGAAGGCAAACGCGAACTCGACAAGCTCGCCGGAGTGCTGCTGGATGTGGTTGAAACCATTCCCGCAGATCTTGAGTGGATTCTGCGCATTGATGGCCATACCGATCGGATTCCCATCAATACACCGCAATTCCCTTCCAACTGGGAGCTTTCAACCGCACGCGCTGTCGCGGTGGTGCGCTACCTGGCCGATCAGAGCGTGCCGCAAAACCGCATGGTCGCGGCGGGTTTTGGTGAGTTCTTCCCGGTTGCTGATGGAACCACGCCCGAAGCCTTACAGGAAAATCGGCGTATCGAAATAAAGCTGACCGACCGATGACCGGGGACAGACTTAAAGTCTGTCCCCTATCTTGCTCCTTGGCCATGGGGACAGATTTCAAATCTGTCCCCGATCTTGGGACTCACCTCGCATGAACTTAAAAGTGAATCACTGTCCGAATGCTCTTGCCTTCATGCATCAAATCAAACGCTTTATTGATGTCTTCCAGCGGCATGTTGTGGGTAATAAACACGTCCAGTGGAATGTCACCGCTCTCGGCTTTTGCCACGTAGCCCGGCAGTTCGGTACGGCCTTTTACACCACCAAAAGCAGAGCCTTTCCAGACCCGGCCGGTAACCAGCTGGAATGGGCGGGTGCTGATTTCCTGCCCTGCGCCAGCCACGCCGATAATGATGGATTCACCCCAGCCCTTGTGACAGCACTCCAGCGCAGCGCGCATTAGCTGAACGTTGCCAACACACTCGAACGAATAATCCACACCGCCGTCGGTCATTTCGATGATCACGTCCTGAATAGGCTTGTCGTAATCTTTCGGGTTGACTACATCGGTGGCGCCTAACTGCTTGGCGATGTCGAATTTGTCGGGGTTGATGTCAACGGCAATAATGCGCCCGGCTTTGGCCATTTTGGCGCCGATAATTGCCGCCAGGCCAATACCACCCAAGCCGAAGATTGCAACCGTGGCCCCTTCTTCTACCTTGGCGGTGTTCAGCACGGCGCCAATGCCGGTGGTTACGCCGCAGCCCAGCAGGCACACTTTGTCCAACGGTGCTTCTTTGGGGATTTTAGCCAGCGAGATTTCCGGCAGCACGGTGTATTCAGAGAAGGTTGAGCAGCCCATGTAATGGTAAATAGGCTCGCCCTTGTAGCTGAAGCGCGAGGTGCCATCTGGCATCACACCTTTACCCTGGGTTGCGCGCACGGCGCCACACAGGTTGGTCTTGCCAGAGGTACAGAATTTGCACTCGCCGCACTCGGCGGTGTACAGCGGGATAACATGGTCGCCCACTTCCAGATTTTTCACACCTGGGCCCACAGTTTCAACAATGCCGCCACCCTCGTGGCCCAGAATGGTCGGGAACAGGCCTTCGGGGTCGGCGCCCGACAGGGTGTAGGCATCGGTATGACACACACCGGTGGCCACAATACGCACCAGAACTTCGCCTTCCTGGGGCGGTGCGACATCCACTTCTACAATTTCCAGCGGCTGATTGGCAGCGAAGGCCACGGCGGCACGGGATTTAATCACAGGATATCTCCTTGCAGGCAGAGTTAACGTTAGAGAGTTAAAAGTAGAGAGTTACGGTTATTCCGGATACTGAGAGTTTGACGTATTCTAGACGACCGGTCTAGTATGGATGCCATGACGACGAACGACACACGCAATCTTATTATTCAAACCGGCGCTGACCTTATCGGCACCAAGGGCTTTGGTGCGACCGGCATCAATGGCATCCTGACGGTTGCTGGCGTGCCGAAAGGCTCGTTCTATCACTATTTTAGCAGTAAAAATGACTTCGGCCTTGCGATCATTGACACCTTCGCCGAGGAATACGATGAAAAGCTGGACCAGATTCTTAACGACAGCAGTCGTTCCTGCGTTGACCGCCTGCGTGCCTACTTTGATACCGGCTTTGACAACATGACGAGTTGCGACTGCACCCGTGGTTGCCTTATTGGCAATCTGGGACAGGAGCTTGCGGGGCAAAACGAGATGTTCCGTGTTCGACTGGACAAGGTGTTCTGCACCTGGGAAAAACGCTTTGAACACTGCATTGCCGAAGCGCAAACTGCCGGCGACATTGATGCGAACATTGATCCTTCAGACGCTGCCAGTATTTTGCTGTCTGGCTGGGAAGGCGCCATCCTGAGGTCAAAAGTTGTGAAATCAACGGATCCGATGGAACGGTTTGTCCGCGTATTTTTCACCCAGTGCCTCGGCATTGGCTGATTTTTTTTGGGACACTCGCTAGTAGACTGGTCTAATTAATATTGGTTAACCTGACAAGAGTATATTTTATGAGCAACCAACAACCGAATGATCCGCTGTTTCAGCCTTTGACTATGGGCAGCCTGACACTGCCCAACCGGGTTCTGATGTCACCGCTAACCCGTTCACGTTCAAGCCAACCGGGCGATATTCCGAACGACATGAACACGCAGTATTACCAGCAGCGAGCCGGTGCCGGGCTGATCCTGAGTGAAGCCACTCAGATTTCTCCCCAAGGCAAGGGCTACGCCTTCACGCCGGGAATTCATTCTCAGGAACAGATTGATGGCTGGAAAAAGATAACCGACGCGGTGCACCTGGCCGACGGTCGTATCCACATGCAGCTGTGGCATGTAGGTCGCATCTCCCGCCCCGAACTACAACCGAATGGTCAGTTACCGGTCGCACCTTCTGCCATCAAGCCTGAAGGCGCCAAAACGTATATCAGTGCCGATTCCGGCATGGTGGATGTGCTTGAGCCACGGGCGCTGGAAACCCACGAGATGGCCGGCATTGTCGAGCAGTATCGCCAGGGCGCACTGAACGCGCAAAAGGCAGGGTTTGACGGCGTTGAGGTTCACGCCGCCAATGGTTATCTGTTGGAGCAATTCATAAAAAGCGGCAGTAACCACCGCACCGACGCATACGGTGGTTCTTTGGAAAATCGCCTGCGCCTGCCGCTGATGGTAATTGAAGCCGTCATCGATGTGTGGGGCAAAGACAAAGTGGGCGTTCGTGTTGGTCCGACCGGCAGTTTCAATGCCATGCATGATGAAAATCCGACTGAAACCTTTAGCGCCTTTGCCAAACACCTGAACGACCTGGGGATCGCTTATCTTGAGGTGGTAGAAGACTCATTCCAGGGCAATCACGCCAGCGGTCGCCCAGAAGGCATCATCGACGCGATTCGAGCTGTTTATAAAGGCACCTACATCGCCAACGGCGCCTACACAGCCGAAGAAGCCCGCACGCGCATTAGCGCAGGCCGTTGCGACCTGGTGACCTTCGGCCGCCCGTTTATTGCCAACCCCGACCTGCCCGAGCGATTACGCCAGAATGCCCCGCTCAACGGCTGGGATGACAGCACATTCTACGGTGGCGATGAGCACGGCTACACCGATTACCCAACACTGCAAGAACTCGATATTAGTGCCTGATCAGAATTTTCTGATCAAAATAGGAGAAAAACCATGGGCAACACCAACGATCCGATAAATGGCAAGATTGTTATCATCACAGGCGCTAGCAGTGGCCTGGGCGAGTCCACCGCCCGCCACCTGGCCGACCGTGGCGCCAAACTGGTACTGGCAGCTCGCAGGGAAGACCGCCTGAAGTCTTTGGCCGAAGAGCTGGAAGCAAAAGGTACAGAAGTCTTGTGGCAGGTCACCGATGTTACCGATCGCAAACAGGTCGAAAGTCTGGCTGCAGCAACCAAAAAGAAATTTGGCCGTATTGATGTTCTGATTAACAACGCCGGCCTTATGCCCCTGGCGCCGCTGGACGCCCTGAAGGTAGACGAGTGGGAACAGATGATAGACGTCAACATTAAAGGCGTTTTGTATGGCATTGCGGCCGTGCTGCCCACCATGCGCGAGCAACACAGCGGACACGTGATCAACTTGTCCTCGGTAGCCGGGCACAAAGTGTTTCCGGGCGGTGCGGTTTATTGCGCGACCAAATACGCAGTCAGAGCCCTGTCTGAAGGCTTGCGCATGGAAGCCGGTGACGAGATTCGCAGCACCAACATTTCACCGGGTGCGATTGCCACCGAGCTGACCAGCACTATTACCGACCCCGATGCAGCCAAGGCAGCGGAAGAGCTTTACAAGGTCGCTATTAACGCCGATGCGGTTGCCCGCGCCATTGTCTACGCGATTGAGCAACCCCATGACGTAGATATCAACGAGATCATCCTGCGCCCTACGGCTCAAGAGATGTAAACCCGCTTTCGAGCTAGTGAGATTCCGGGCGCCGACCCTGTTGGAGCCCGGCAATACCCCCATCATATCCGGGACCTTCTGGTTCACATTCAGAATGGCACCGTCAGACTTAAACGAACCCTCACAGAAGCGTTGTGGATAATCCTTTTAACCCGCGGAAGCGTAGTGTTATAACCACACGGGGCTTAATGAGGAATCTACGTTGCGCACGCTTTACTGGCTTACCAGAGATCTTCGCTTACACGACAACGCCGCCCTGCTGGCAGCGTCCAAGTCGGACATGCTGCTGTGTGTTTACGTTGTGGAACCACGATGGTTCAAACCCGGGCCGTTGCAGTGCAAAACCATGGGCCACCACCGCTGGCGTTTTTTATGGCAAAGCCTGATTGGGCTGGAGCGCAGCCTGCGCGCCTTGGGCCAGCGCCTGCACATCGCCTGGGGCGACCCGGAAACCGTGATTCCTGCGCTGGCCCACAGCCACGCCATCAGCCGAATTGTGCGTTCGCGCCAGCCCGGTACCCGTGAAGCCGTGCAGTGGCAAACCCTTCAGGACAAACTCCCGAAAATTGCGTTCACGCAATACGAAACCCTCGGCCTGTTTACCGAAAGCCTGCTGCCTATGCCCTTGCAGGACTTGCCGCCGACTTTTCCCCAGTTTCGCAAACTGATTGAAAAGAAAGGCGACAGGGGGCCTGCGCGGTTACGCATCCCCACGGTAAAAATGCTGCCGCCGGCGCCCGGTTTGCCAGACGATAACCGCGGTGAATGCCCTGCCATTCAGGAACCCACGCAGCCGTCAACGTTCAGCGGCGGTGAACAGGCCGGCCTTGCACGCTTGCGGGATTTTTTGGCCGGCACTCACGCAATCGACACTTACAAAGAAACCCGCAACGCGCTGGACGACTGGAATTCATCCTCCAAGTTCTCGCCCTGGCTTGCCCATGGCTGCCTTTCAGCGCGCGAGATCGCAGACAGCATCAGTCTGTATGAGCAACAACACACCAGCAACGAATCCACGTACTGGCTGTGGTTTGAAGTTCTTTGGCGTGAATATTTTTACTGGTATGCCCTGCGGCACGGGTCTGAGTTATTCCGCCGTGACGGTGTGCAGGGCAAGCGCCGATCTGTAACTTTCTATGGCCACCGTTTCAAGGCCTGGTGCGAAGGTAACACCTCTTATCCGCTGGTGAACGCGGCCATGAACCAGCTGCGAGAGACCGGTTACATCAGCAACCGCAGCCGCCAACTGGTCGCCAGCTGCTTTATTAATGAGCTCGAGCTGGACTGGCGCTATGGTGCAGCCTGGTTTGAACAGCAATTGATCGATTATGATGTAGCCAGCAATTACGGGAACTGGCAGTATCTGGCGGGCGTGGGCGCCGATCCCCGCGGCCTGCGGCGGTTCAATCTGGACAAGCAAGCCCAGCAATACGACCCCAACGGTACCTTTGTTGACCGCTGGAACGGCCACGCCGAGCAGCCCGTGGGGCTGCACACCGTTGATGCGGCTGACTGGCCGCTTTCCTGACCCATCGGCCTTCAACCGGGACACGTTATGGCATTTATCAGTGAACGCACCGCCCGCAGGCAGCTGGAATCGGAGTCTGACAAGGTCAAACAAGCCGATATTCAACGCCTGTTAGAAAAGCAGCAAGCGGTAGAGGAAAAGGTCAAAAACAGTGGTAAGCTCGATCGGTTCACAACAGACATAAAACTGATGTTTTCATTGGTGCGGGACTACTATAATGGACGTTATCGCAGCATACCGTGGAAAAGCATCGCCGCCATTGTTGGCGCATTGATTTACGTATTAAACCCACTGGACCTGATTCCAGACCTTATTCTGTCCATCGGCTTCGTGGACGATGTAGGCGTGGTTGCCTTGTGCCTGAAACTGGTGGAGTCAGACCTACACCGTTATGCAGCATGGAAAGAACTGCAAGACACGAACTGAAAAGGCCCGCGTAAAAACGGTCGGTAATACCGGCTCTTTCTATAACAACAACCTGATTATTCTGGAGTTACTGTGGACTTTGCCACTCTGATTGGCCTGGTTGGCGCGATGATGTTGATCGCCTCGGCGGTTATTTTAGGCGTGTCACCGGACGTGTTCCTTAACGGCCCGTCGCTGCTTATTGTTATTGGCGGCAGCCTTTTGGTGGTCTTGGCCAAATTCAGTGTTTTGCAGTTTCTGGGCGCGTTTACCGCCGCGATACGCGCTTTCAAGTTCAAACTTCCCGAAACCCGCGCGGCCTCTGTGGCCAACGCGTTGCTGACCAGCGGAACCGTCGAGCCCAATCGGCTGGCGGTAAAAGGCCTGGCAGATACCGCGTCACGGGTGGATAACGATTCGGCCGAGAACAGAGCGAAAAACCGGCGGGTTGAGATCATTATTGACCTGTCTGACCCTTTGGAAGAACAGGAAATTCAGCTGCGTGACATCATCGACGGCCAGCTACCGGGCCAGGATACGGTGATCGACATGCAATCCGGGCCGGTTCCGGTAGAAAGCATCACCTGGTAACCACCGCCCATCAAGGTGAACCGTGGTACCCGGTCAGTTCCATATAGCCCTCACCACTGTGGCTGCCAGAAACGCTCACCGGGCTTTCCCAATAGGGAAAGAGCCCATTGTTGATATAGCTGCCAGAGGGCGCCGCCAAGTTGATATCCACTTGATATTGCGGTATCTGCAGGCGCCATAGATTGGGCGTAGCACCACTAAAACCCAGCGGCGTCAGGCTGAGCGCTTCCGGTGACAGCGCCACCGGCCCACCAGACTCTGGAATCCAGGTGCCCGACAAAAACCCACCGTCCTGCTGCCGTAACTGAAACGCCATTACCTTATCGCCAGAATCCAGGTGCAGAGCAAACCAATCCCAGCCCTGCTGCCCGGTTTTCAAAAACTGGCTGCTCCACTCCCGATCAAACCAGCCCCTGCCAGTCACCATTTGGGTTTCGCCCTTGCGGGTCAGCTCACCGCTGATGGCGATGTCGACCACGCTAAAATACATTGAGCCCTCGCCGCTTGCGGACTTCGCGCTGAAGCCCTGATCGCCATGGGCCACCGGCTCGCCCTGAACTCGCAACAACAGATCATAACCCCACTCGGGCGTGTTCACCTGCAGGCGAAGGGCGCCGTCAGGCTGCTGGGTCAGCCGCCAGTCATCAAGCCAGATATCCAGTGGGCTGGCCACAGCCCCGGCCTGGCCAATGTCGCCGCGGGCGAATTTTTCGGCAAACCTGTGTTCACCTTCAAGGCTGACCGCCGCATGAGCCATCCAGGCTGCCTGCAACGGCCACAGTTCTGCTGCCGGCGGCTCTTCTGACGCAGGGCGCGGCTCAATAGCCTGGCGAAACTGGGTCCACTGTACGCCCACCGGCTCGCCGTCTGCGGTTTTCAGATTGGCCGTTAAATACCACCATTCAATGCGATGTTGCGGATGCTGGCCCCAGTCATCGGGAAAGCGCAACCGGTCCCCTGGCCCTGGCTGCAAGAAGGGCTCAGTCTGACTGCCGTCGACGGCCTGAGCCAGGCCGGCAAAACCGCCGGTGTCTTGCTCTTGCGAGCACCCTGCCAACAACACAGAGACGGATAGCAGCAGAAGAGTTGCGGCTTTTTGAAAAAAGCCTGTGGGCCATTTTTGAGTTTTTATCATCGTTCATCACCCCGCAGGCTGGCGGCGGAAACCGGTTTTGGGCCGCTACCGCCAAGCTGGCTGCGCATCAGCAGCGTAATGCTAAGCCCGATCAACACACTCACAACCCCCAGCTGAAGCCAGAACCCGGGATAGATCGCCATGGGTAAAGACCAGCCAAAGGCCAATGGATTAATTCGGTGCACCAGAACCCAGGTCAACCAGACGCCCAGGGGCAATGCCAACAGGGTAATCGACAGGGTCAGGGTAAGCGCCAGCCAGCCCAGCTGCGCCAGAACCTGGCGCCTGGTGAGTCCCCACACCTGAAGCAAGCGGAAATACCAGGCCCGGGTGCTGAAAAACACCCAGCCCATAATCAGTAAGGCAACCGCCGCCAGCACCAGAGTGACAAAGGTCATGGCGCGGGTCAGCAAAAACGTCTGGTCAAACACCGCATCGGCCAACTCGCGGATTCGCTTGTTATCACGCACCCGCACGCTTTCTACCTGCCACAGCCGTTGAAGGCCATCGGTTATCAGCGCAATGTCGCTTGCGCCTGGGCTGATCGAAAAACTTTCAAACGCCGGTACGAACTCGTCCGGCAAGAGTTCAAGATTGATCAACACTTCCCCGGCTGGGCGGCCGTAATCCGCATAAATCGCCAGCACCGGCCGTTCAAGCCGGGTGTTCGCCAATGTCAGCACCAAGGTATCCCCTACCACCAGCGGGTAACGACGCGCCAGCTGCTCGTTCACCATAACGCCTTCACCCGCAGCAAAACCCTGCCAGGGCTGATCACCCGCGGCCTGCAGGCTCCACATGGTCAGCAGCGGGCTAACGGGCCCCAGTGCAAACAAGTCAACCGATTGCGCTTTTCTGCTATTTTCCGGGTCAGCCGCTGCCGGCAGTTGCGCGACCCCACGCACCACTTGATGCCAGTCACCGCTTTGCGCCAGCTCCGGCTGCGCAGCCAGCCACTGCGCGGCCGCATTCGCGCTGGCACCGGCAGGCACTTCAATAAAATAATCGGCGGCCAGGCGCTGGCCCAGCCACTCGTCAAAGGTGGCTTCAAACACAGTTACCAGCGCCTGCACCGCCAACACCATCGCCAGCGCAAACTGCAACGCAACCAAAGGCAAGGCCAGCCTGCGCGCCATAACCCCAAGCTCGGTGTGGCGCCAGCGCGCTAATGGCTCCCGCGTTTTCCGGGCAAGGGTTGCAGACAGCGCGGCAATGGCAAATGGCGCGGCAATACCGGTAGCGGCAAACACCAGCGCGACCGCAAAAAACACCAGCGGCAGTGACTGCGCCATTAGCGCCATCGCCAGGCCGGCCGCAGCCAAAGGCATCGCCAACCAAGGCCACGACCTCACTCCAAATCCAGTCGAAAGCTTCGCCGGTAAAGCAAACGGCAACATGGCCGCCGAGCGCAGCAGCAGCGCCCGCACATTCTGCGCCAGGCACACCGCCAGCACGATGGCCATCATGGTCACTATCGGCGTCAGCCAGTTTTCTGACTGGCCGGCGTACAGCGGCGTATCGAACAGGCTGTCCAACGCCTGACCAAAACCACCGCTCACGGTGCCCGCCAGCAGGCGCCCAAGCCACACACCCGGCACCACGCTCAGCAGCGCCAACAGCAGAATTTCGACCAGTAATACCTGATTAATGGCTGACGGCATAACGCCAAACCGCTGCAGCAGGGCAAAGCTGTCACGGCGCTGGGCCATACCCAATTGGTACACGCTGCGCAGCAGCAAGGCCGTAATCAACAGCACCAAAAATCCCAGAGCGTCTAGATTCAGCAGGAAGCTGTCGCCCAACTCGCCGGTGTCAGGGCCCAATGAGAAACCCGTCATCCGATAATCTGAGGGCAAAGCAGATGCCGGCTCAGGCGGCACAATTAACAGGCTTAGGCTTACCTTGCGCGGGGCAACATTCTGCGCCAGCGCTGCGGCTTCGCTGATGTCGATAAAAGGCTCACCGTTTAACACCGGAGTCCAGGCCGGCTCGGGTTTTTTTAATGGTTCAGGGCTTTCTTCTGGCTCAGGGCTGTTATTACCGGCGGCAGGGGCAGTTTGCGCAAAGCAACCAGCGGCCAGTGGGTCTACCCCCACCAACCGGCCGCCCTGCCTCGGGCGTTCCACTTCCAGCCAGGGCGTTACGCACAGTCCGGCACGGCGCAAGGTTACAAAATCAGCCACCGTCAGTGCCTGGCCATCAACGCGCTCTAACTGAGTGCGTGCGGCCACCGCCTGCTCGCTCTGGCCCAGACTGGCTCGCGCCTGAGTCGTCAGGTGATTCACGCCGGTCCACAACATGGTGGCCAGCATAATCATCAGCGCCAGCGCCAGCAGTTGCAGGGGATGGCGGCGATAATGACTGAACAGAGCGGAAAACAGATTTGAAAACTGAGAGGCCGGAAACAGGAACATAAACGCTAAGCTCCCATTTGAGCGAGGTCCAGACGCTGGCCACAGCGGGCAGCCAATGCCGAATCGTGGGTGGCCAGTATCAACGCACAACCACTGGCGGCTTGCTGGTGAAACAGCTCATCGACCACCTCAAGTGCTGTGCGGGCGTCCAGGCTACCGGTAGGCTCGTCTGCCAGTATCAGTGACGGGCGCATGGCAAACACCATGGCCAAAGCCGCGCGCTGGCGCTGGCCACCGGATACCTGGTCCGGGTAGCGCTGCGCCAGCTCGCCAATCCCCAGGCGCCTTAGCCAGTCGCCGCAATGCTGGTCGCTTTGCCCTGCAAGCCTGGCCCGCAGTCGCACATTGTCCAGCAACGACAACGCCGGCATTAAGTTAGCTTCCTGAAACACCACGCCAATACGCTGGCGCCGCAGCATGGCCCAACGTTGTTGGTTTGGCCCGCTTGCGCTCGAATCTGCCGCAAAGTGTTCACCCGCAATGCTCACAAAGCCAGTGTCGGGCTGCTCCAAGCCGCACAGAATATTCAACAGGGTGCTTTTGCCAGAGCCGGAGCGGCCCATCAGTGCCAGGGATTCGCCCGGCGCCAGAGTTAGCTCAAGCCCAGACAGCACGTTTACCGTTTGCCCGGCGCTGGCAAAGTGCTTACCCAGGCCGCGTACTTTCAGTAATGGCTCAGTCACGTTGGCTCCCTGGCCCACCAGGCCCTTAGTTGCTCAAGGTAAGACAGCAACGCCGGAATCACCAGCAGCACCAACAAGGTCGACAGGCCCAAGCCAAAGGCAATGGAGGTGGCCATGGGAATCAGGAACTGGGCCTGCAAAGAGGTTTCAAACAGCAGTGGCAACAGCCCACCAATAGTGGTCAGCGACGTCAGCAATACCGCACGCACCCGCTGCACCACGGCTTCGTTCAGGGCCGCGTCAACGCCCAGCCCCGCTTCCCGCTGCTGATTGTAAAACGACACCAGTATGATGGCGTTGTTCACCACAATGCCGGACAAACCAAATAATCCAAACAGCGACAACACCGTTAACTGCAAGCCCATCAGCCAGTGGCCCAGAATGGCGCCCACCAGGGCAAAAGGAATAATCGCCATCACGATCAACGGCAGGCTCCAGGACGCAAACACCCAAGCCAGCACCACATACATCAGCGCCAAGCCAATGATCAGGCCGGTTTTCATATCGTCGATGGTTTCACGCTGATCAGCGGAGCGGCCCTCGAAGCTGTAACGCACGTTATAGCGGCTGACGATGGCGGGCAGCGCTTCGGCTTCCAAGCTTGCAATAACATCGCTGGTGGTGCTGACGTCTGTGTTCAACGACGCTGACACTTCTACCGCCAGCACGCCATCGGCGTGGCGCAGGGCCTGAAAGCCCTGCCGGTGATCCAGCATCACCACCTGAGTAAGCGGCACAAAACGGCCATCAGGAACGCGGATGGTGATTTGCGACAGGGTGGCAAGGCGCTCGCGCTGATATCTCGGCAGCTGCACCCGCACTTCCATTTCATCGCGACCGTCCTGATAGATCTGTGCAACCCGACCATCAAAAGCAGCTCTCAGTTGGCGCCCCAGATCGGTGGTGGTCAGGCCCATGGCCTCACCCCAGGGGCTGACCTGATAGATCAACTGTTCGCGACCCCACGGCATATCGTCTTCTGCGTCCAGCACCCCCGGTAACACGGCCAGTGCCTGCACCACTTCTTCAGCGGCACGCTTCAGATTGGTCGCATCCGGGCCGGTCAGACGCACGTTAATGTCGCTGCCAGGGGGGCCAGCTTCGCGTTCGGTAATGCTCAGATTCTCCAGCCCCGCTGGCAATGGCAGGCGCGCGCGCAGTTCGCTGATAAATTCGGCGTTGCGCACGCTGCGTTCGTCGGACGGCACCATCTCGATCATCATCGAACCCAGCTCTTCGCCATTGCGGGAACTGCCACCCGCGCCCAGGGTACCGCCGCGCGTGGTAACCGCGTGTAACAGCAGGTTGCCACCCAGGGCCTCCTCGTTAGCGGTCAAGTTTTTCGCCATAGTGGCCATAAACTGGTCTACCCGGCGGCTGTCGGTGCCGGCAACAAAGCTGGCGTTGGCATAGAGCACCGAAGGTTCGGGCGTAGGGAAAAAGTTGAAGCCAATACGGCCTCCGCTGAGCAGCCCGACGGTCATAATAGCGAGGCCCAATGCAACGGCAAGCGTAAGCCCCCGATGGTGCAGGCTGTAGCGGGAGAAACGCCGGAAGCGGCCTTCGCGGAATCGATCGAAGCCCTGTTCAAAGCCAGACCGCAGGCGCCTGATACCCGCCGCCGGAGCCCGCACCAGCCTGGCCCCGGCTCTATTGCTAACAGCTTTGGCTTTGCGCGGCACAAAGGCGTGGCGCAAGTGCGCCGGCAACACCACAAAACATTCCAGCAGCGAAGCGATGAGCACACAGATCATGACCAGCGGAATGTCGCCCAGAATATTACCGATCACCCCACCCACAATCAGCAGGGGCGTAAACGCCGCAACCGTGGTCAGTGACGACGCCAGAACCGGCCACACCATGCGCTTTGCCGCACCTTCAGCGGCAGCCATTGATGGCTGCCCCAGCCGGGCGTGGGCATCGGCGTCTTCGCCTACCACAATGGCGTCGTCCACAATCACACCCAGCGCCATAATCAGCGCAAATAGCGAGATCATGTTAATGGAGCCACCCACCAGCCACAAAATAGCCAAAGCCGCCAGAAAGGCTGTGGGAATACCTACAGCCACCCACAAGGCAACACGCCCGGGCAGAAACAGATACAACAACAGTACCACCAGCAATAAACCGCCCAAGCCGTTGGTTATCAGCAGCGAAATGCGATCATCCAACAGTTGCCAGGTTTCGTCGTACACTTCCAGTTGCAGATTCGGGGGCAAGGTGGCGCGGGTATCCGCCAGCCAGTCTTCCAGCACTTTAGCGGCTGCCAGGGAATCGCCGTCCTCGGCCCGCTGCAGCTGTAGCTCGACGGCGGGAAAATCATCGCGGGTTAGCGTGAGCGGGCTGTCGCGGGATTCCTGGCGGATACTGGCAATGTCCCCCAGGCGCAACTGGATACGATCACCGCTGAGCAACGGAATTTCGCCGAACTGCTGTGGGCTGCGTGCCTGCTCTACCGCGCGCAATTCCCGGGTAGCGTCTTGCTGGCCCAGCAGACCGGCGGGTAAATCCCGCGATACGGCCGCCACGCGCTCGGCAATCTGCTCCAGCGACAGACCCAGGGTTTCCAGTCGCTCCACCGGTACATCGATGCTGATCTGCTGTTCCGGCAGGCCGCGAATCGATACTTTATCGATCCCGCGTTGCAGCAATTCGTCTTCAAAACGGTAGGTCAGATGGCGCAGCTCATCGGCGTCCACATCGCCGTACAACAGCAAGCGCGCCACCGGCTCATAGCGTTCAATTCGCGAGACTCGCGGTTCTTCGGCGTCGGCCGGCAAATTATTGAATTCGTCCACCCGCTGACGGGTGTCGTCGAGCGTCTGAATCGGGTCGCTGCCCTCTTGAAACTCCAGTGTGATAGACGACACTCCCTGGGCCGAAGTGGAAGTCATCTTTTTCAGACTCTGTACGCTGCGTAAGCGCTGCTCCAGAGGGTTGGTAATACCCTGCTCGATGTCTTCCGCGGAGGCGCCGCTCCACACCACGCGCACGCTGACCACATCCAGAGCAAAGGTAGGAAAGAACTGCACATTCATGCGAGTCAGTGCCAGCACGCCGCCCAGCAGCATCATCAACATCACCAGGTTGGCCGCCAGTTTGTGATGCACGAAAAACCCGATCACGCCGCGGCGCGGTGGTGGGGTCCCGGAGCCGTTGGTTTCAGGCTTTTCAGTGGCGGGCTGGTCGGTCACTCGCTCTGCACTCCAGCGATGTCCACTTTCAGCCCGCTCATAGCGTTAGGCAGGTGCGTCGTAATAATACGCAGGCCGGGCTGCAGCCCATCACCGCGTACCAAGAGGTTACGATCGGCACCGGCACGGGCTTCACCTACCCGTTCCACCCGCAGCCGTTGCAGCCGAAAGTCTTCGCCCACAACGTATAACGTGTCGGCGCCGTAAAGAGCGCTAAAAGGCACACTGACCACCTGTTGCTGAGCCGGGCGCTGCAATGTCACTGGCAGCAGGCTGCCCGGACGCAGGCCATCCGCTGAACCATCAGCGACCAGTATCGCTTCGGTGCCCGCGGCGCTGCCAGTGCCTGCAAAGCGTCGCAGAGTGAAGCGGTAGCGGCCGTCGTCAGTGATCGCCTGCAGCTTGTCACCGCGGTTCAACGCTTGTTGCAGCTCGGCCACAAAGACTTCTGGCACCCGCGCTCGCAACTCCAGCCCCAGACGCGGGTACAGGCTCAATAACGCCTGGTTTTTGCTAACCCGGTCACCCACGGCCACCTGCACATCGGTAATCACGCCGTCAAACGGAGCAATAACCCGCGCCCTGCCGGCGTCGCGCTCAATACCTTGCAGATTGGCTTTGGCATTGGCCAACCGTGCTTGCAGGCTGGCCAGGCGCGCTGGATGCTCGGTCAGTGCGCGCTGGCGGGTGCTGACGGTGAGCTCGGCGCGGGCATAGGCGTCGGTAACGCCGTCTAAGGCTTCGCGGGAGGTAAGGTTGCGCTTAAGCAGAGACTCGTTGCGTTTCAACTGGCGCTGCGCGCTGGCCAGAATGGACTGCTCACTTTTCAATGCACGCTGATCGTTACTGTGGCGCAGCCGCTCGGCGTCAATCTGCGCCTGCAAATCCGCCACTTCGGCTTGCGCCTGGGCCAGGGCTGGCGCCACATCGGCGTCATCCAGGGCCACCAGTAAAGTGCCGGCGGCAACCGCCTGGCCTTCAGACACCGGGCGTTGGGCGATCTGCCCAGGCAAAGCCGCTGTTACGGTCAGCTGTTGCGGGGCAACTACCTGGCCGTACAAAGGCAGCAGCGGCGTAGCGTTAATCAATTCAGCACTCTGCACGGCCACTAACCAGGCGCGCTCCTGGGCTTCAGCCTGAGCGGGTTGTGGGCGGGTCATTCGTAATAACATGAACACAGCAATGGCCAGCAGCAGAACAAGCCAGGGCAAAAATCGTTTTATCATCGGGTAAAATTTCCTGTTTAAATCCACCGCCGTCGCGCCATCACATAGTATGACAAGGGCACCACAACCACGGTCAGAAGGGTAGACACAGCAAGGCCGAATACCAGTGATATAGCCAGGCCATTAAAGATCGGATCATTCAATATAAAGTAGGCGCCAACCATCGCCGACACGGCGGTCAGCGCAATCGGCTTGATCCGCACCGCACCGGCCTTTACGACGGCGTCTTCCAGACTCATGCCTTCGTCCAGCAGCTGGCGAATAAACACCACCAGCAATATAGAGTTACGTACGATAATGCCGGCCAGCGCGATCATGCCAATCATACTGGTGGCGGTGAATTCCCGCCCCAAAAGAGCGTGGCCCGGCATAATGCCCATCAAGGTCAGAGGTATGGGCGCCATGATCACCAGCGGCAGCAAATACGAACGGAACTGCGCCACCAGCAGCACAAAAATCATGAAAATACCCACGCTGTAGGCCATGCCCATATCGCGGAAGGTCTCGTAGGTAATCTGCCACTCGCCGTCCCATTTCAGGGCGCCGGCTTCGGGCAAGTCCGGCTGGCGAATGAAAAACTGCTCGGGCGCGTCCGTTCGTTGCTCCAACTGGTCGACCATGGCAAACATACCGTAGAGCGGCGAATCAATAGCGCCTGCCATGTCCGCGGTCACGTAGGTAACCGGCAACAGGTTCTTGTGATAAATCGCACCCTGCCAGTCTGCCTCACGAATGTCTGCAATGCTGGCCAGCGGCACCAGCCCGCCGTCGCGGCTGCGCAGATTCAGCGACAGCAAAGCCGAGGGACGGGCTTTGTCGGCGTCTGACAGAATCACCCGGATGGGCACCGGATATTTAGCGTGATCGTCGTGCAGATAACTCACACCACTGCCGCCCAGGGCCGTTTGCAGCGTCGTCACCACTTGGCGCTGCGACACACCCAGGCGCGCGGCGCGGGCGCGATCAACCACCAGTTCCCACTGGCGGATAGGCGCTTCAAGGGTGGTGTCTATGTCTACAAGGCCAGTCACATCCTGCATGCCGGCGGCCACAGTGCGCGCCAATGCCGCCCGCAGCTGCGGATCTACCGCGTAAATCTCGGCCACCAGCGGCGACAGCACCGGCGGGCCCGGCGGTACTTCCACAATTTTCACACTGGCGCCATAACGCTCGCCAATGGTGGTCAGCGGCTGACGCAGGGACTGGGCAATCATGTGAGATGGCTGATCACGCCGGTCGCTACCGCTAAAGTTGACCTGAATATCGCCATGATACGGCTCAGAACGCAGATAATACTGACGAATCAGACCGTTAAAGTTGATCGGTGCTGCCGTGCCGGCGTAGGTCTGCCAGTTGTCGACGTCTTCTACCGTTTCCAGATAGTGGCCCATTTCCATCAACACTCGCGCAGTCACTTCAACGGGTGTGTCTTCGGGCATATCCACGACCACCTGCAGTTCGGATTTGTCGTCAAACGGCAGCATCTTCAGGATCACTGCCTGAAACACCGGCAGTGCGGTCGCACCCAGGGTCAGCAGAATAGCCACCGATGCCAACAGGCCACGGCGCAAGCGATGGTCCCCTAAAAACGGCACCAGCACGCGGCTGAACAGACCCAGCATGCGGGGGTTCACGCCTTCGGCCGAATTTTCAAAAGAGCTTTCATAAGAGCCGTCAGATTCGTTTTCCTGCTGCGCCAGCTCGCCTTTTTTGTGGCGCAGCAGGCGCAGGGCCAGCCAGGGCGCCACTATAAAGGCCACAATCTGCGACAGCACCATACCGGCCGACGCGTTAATAGGGATCGGGCTCATGTAGGGCCCCATCAAACCGCTGACAAACGCCATAGGCAGCAAAGCCGCCATAATCGTCAGGCTGGCCATGATGGTCGGCGTACCCACTTCGTCCACCGCCAGCGGAATAATCTCTTTGATCGGGCGGCGCGAGTTCTGGATACGGCGGTTGATGTTTTCGGTAATCACGATGCCATCGTCCACCAATATTCCGATGGAGAAAATCAGCGCAAACAGCGACACCCGGTTCAGGGTAAAACCCCAGGCCCAGGAAAACACCAGGGTTAGCAGCAAGGTAATCAATACCGCGACACCCACAATCAGCGCCTGGCGCCAGCCCATGGCGACCAGCACCAGCAGCACCACGCACAGGGTGGCCGATATCAGATCGGAAATCAGTTTGCGGGCTTTTTGCGAGGCGGTTTCGCCGTAATCCCGGGTTACCAGCACCTGCACATCCGCCGGCAGGGCGCGGTTGCGCAGCAATTCGATACGTTGCTGAATGGCGCGAGTGATGTCCACTGCGTTTTCGCCAGGCTTTTTGGCGATGGCAAGGGTAACGGCCGGGAATACTTGCCCGGGCTGGCCAATAAATGTTGAGTCGGTACTATTCTGAAGAGCATTCTGACGAGTGCTCTGATGAGCCGGGCCAAAGCCCGTCATCACGCTCTGGTCAGCAACCGTATTACCGCGGCTAACGCTGGCGACATCCTCCAGATAAACCGCCGCGCCCTGATCCATACCCACCACCAGGCGGCGCACTTCGCCTACCTGGGTTAGCAGCGTACCGGCCTGGATTGGGATCGATAAATTGTTGCGGGTAATTCGGGCTTCCTGAGAACTGCTGTTCGCGGCCAGCAGGGCCTGTTGCAGATCGTCAACGGTCAGGCCAAAACCGGCCAGCAGGGCCGGATCAAAATGGATATCCACCCGGTCGGGTATGCCGCCCACGGTGTATACATCACGGGTACCGGGCACCCGCTTCAGGGCCACTTCTAACATGTGCGCAAGGCGGGTGAGTTCCTCGCCGCTGTGACCGTGTTGTGGGTCGTACAGGGTGAGCGTCATTATCGGCACGTCGTCAATGCCTTTGGGTTTGACCAAGGGCTGGCTGGCATCCAGGTTGGCGGGTAGCCAGTCCTGATTGGAATACACCTGATTGTAAAGCCGCACCAGCGCCTCCTGGCGCGGTATGCCCACTTTGAACTGCACGGTAATCACCGCCTGGCCCTGGCGCGATACCGAATACACATGCTCAACGCCGACAATTTCACTCATTACCTGTTCGGCCGGGGTGGCAATGGCGCTTTCCACTTCGCGGGCGCTGGCGCCAGGAAAAGACACCATGATATCGGCCATGGTGACATCAATTTGCGGCTCTTCTTCTTTGGGTGTAACCACCACCGCCAGAACACCCAGAATGACGGACAACAGCATAATCAGCGGGGTCAGGTGATTGTCCTGAAACAACCGCGCAATGGCACCAGAAGGGCCAACGCTTGTTGACGAAGAGGGTGACGCGGAGGATGACGCCGGAGAAGGCTGGGAGGAAGAGCCCTCCGGTGGCAACGACTGACTCACGGCTTTTGCTCCTGCGCTGACGGCAGTGGCAGGCGGGCGCTGCCCAGTAATTCGGCGGCGTTGACGACCACCTGTTCACCGGCGCTGACGCCGGCCAGGATTTCAATCTCGCCGTCCGCTATTTTGCCCGTGCGAACCTGACGCAGGCGCGGTTTGCCGTTACTGTCCATCACATACACAGCGCGCAGCTCACTGTGCTGCACCAGGCTGCTGGCAGGCACCAAAAGTGTTTGCGAACGGCTTACCGGCACCTCCACTTTTACCAGCATCCCCGGAAACAGCGAGCCATTGGGTTCGGTGAGAGCCATGCGTAAGCGAAAGGTGTGGGTTTTTGCATTGGCGTAAGGGTAGAAGGTCATTTCGCCGGTTTTCAGCACCCGGCCATCAGCCAGAGTAACAGTGGCCTGGCGCTCGGCGCGGGCGCTGGCAGCGTAGCGTTGAGGCAAATCCACCACCACCCGCAACTGCTCCAGTGACAGACCGCTGAGCAGGGCCTGACCGGGGCTAACCGACTCACCGACTTCTACATGGCGTTCGGTCAGAATGCCACCGTAAGGCGCTTCAATACGGGTGTAACTGAGCTGTTCGCGGACCTCGACCATACCCGCATCGGCACGCTCCGCGCGGGCCTGGGCGCCGGCCAGATTATTGCGGGCCCGATCAAACTCCTGGCCCGATACCAAACCTCGTTTATGCACGCTTTCAATACGGGCGAACCGCTGTTTCGCATCCGACAATGAGGCCCGGGCTTCGTTAACGGCAGCTTGCGCCTGGCTAACCCGAGCCCGCTGTTCACTGTCTTCCAGCTGCACAATCAGATCGCCAGGGCGAACGGAATCGTCCACATCGAACGGAAGTTGCAACACCTTACCGCTGGTCTGGGCCGATACCGTGCTTTGCTGCACGGCTTCAATTACGCCGTCCAGCAATACGGTTTCGGCCAGAGAGCGGCTTTCTACCGCCGCCGTGGCCAGCTCGCCAGGCACAGACTGCGCTTGCGCGCTACAAGTCAAACCCCACAAGAGCACGCCCACAACAGCGCCCACAAAAGCCCGCAACGGGCGGCTGATCAGCTGATTGTTCACCACCGGATACTCCTTGTTTCGCAGCTTGTTCAGCAGCGAACACCAAACCATAAAAGTTCTTAACTAATAACCGTAGGTTATCAGCATACGCCCCACAGGGACACTGCAACCCGCCAAGGTTGGCTGACAAAAGCATAGCCCATGGCGCCAGCAACAACGGCACACGGCCCGCCATAAAAAAACCCCGTGCGCAGCGTTTCGCACCGGCACGGGGTAAAAATGATCATCCACTGGCTATTAAAGCGGACAACCCCCAATTTCATGCACTACCAGCGTGCAGTTAACGCTGCCCGAATAGTACGGCCTGGCTCATTGACACGCACTGCCTCGGGATTAAACGGATCACTGTTACTGCGGCTAACATGCGGCGCCCAGGTGTTATCAAACAGGTTGTCCAGCGCCCAGTTCAGGGTGAGGTACCCGGTTAGTGGATGGCTGCCAGACAGATTGAATACGCCGTAACCGGGTGAGGTCCCAGCGGCGTCCAGGCCAGACTCCTCATCAATTCGGTCCTGGCGGCGAGCCAGCTGCCACTGGGCTTCAATGCTGTGACCGCGCTGTTGCCAGCCCAAGGTCTGGATAAATTGCGGCGGCGGAATTTGCGGCAGGGCTTTGTTGTCGTCGCGATTTTCACCGCGCACGACGGCCAACGCGCTGTTGCTGCTCCAGGTGCCGTCGCTCCAGCCCAAGTTGGCTTCCACGCCCAACAGGCGGGCGTCGATGTTTTTATAACGGGTATCTTTCGGCGTGGCTAGGTAACGCAGCACAAAATCGTCGACCTGATCAGCCCATACCACCGGCTTCCAATTCCACTGGCCGCTCTGACCACTGAGTTCCAGCTCCAGCTTATGATGCTTCTCGGTGTCCAGCTGCGGATTACCAATCCAGCTGTCGCTCATGGTGTTACGGGCGATATAGCGCTCGGTAACACCAGGACTGCGCACGCTGCGGCTGGCCGTCAATGTTAGCCCCTGCTGGCGAGGTAGGCGCCATTCGGCGCTGGCAAAGCCACTGACGTTGTCATCATTCACCTTAGCATTGCTTACTCCGTAGAGCGCCAGCGGGCTGGTGGGGCCCATACCAACCGCCTGATCCGCTTTGGTGGCATCCATTTCCACCCGATCATAACGCAACCCGGCACCCACTTTGGCCGCCGAGCCCAGGCGCAAAAAAACCTCGGCGAACACGCCCACGCGCTCGCGCTCGACGCCTGGCCACATCAGCGACACGGCCTTTGGCATGGCCCCGTCCACGTTCAATAGAGTGGCGTCCCAATCGTTGGTTTCCACGTCTACCCCGGCGGCCCAGTCAATAAGGCTGGTAGGACTCTGGTCCAAAATGAAACGCAAACCGCGGGTTTGGGTGGTGGAATCTGTCTGCATTTTTTTCTTATCTGCGGGCAGCTGCCGCAGGCTGAAGTTATCCATGATGTGATCCACGTCGGCCTGCCAGGCCAGCAGTGACCATTCGCCCTTGGCCAAGGGCGCACCCAGTTCCAGGCGATACAGATCGGTATCGGTTTGCGGCGCGTCCATACCCGCACCGGCGTACTTCACATCGCTTTCTTCCTGGCGGCTGACCATACTTTTAATGTAAAGGCCGTTCTGTGCTGTCCAGGCCCCGTCAACTCGGCCTTCAGCATTTTCGTAGGCGCTGCGCACCTTGTTACCGCTGCCGTCTTCGTAATCATTGGCCTCGTCATAACCGCCAGACAGCCTCAGCCAGGCGTCGTCGCTGCCTACCGCTGCCGCCGCGTTGGCCAGTTTGCCATCGCCGTTGTCTGCGCCGCCGAGGGTTACCTGTCCGGTCGTTGAATTGCCATTAAAAACCGGTGCGGCCGTGGTCGCTAGAATCTGGCCCCCGGTTACCGGCCCCCAGCGCAATGTCTGGTTATTGGTGCGCACCTGTAAGCTTGGCGCCAGCGCCGAACTGAGGCGGCTAGTGGGCGGGTCCATACGGTTTGGGCATGCACCTTCCACACGAATGCCGTCCAACAGCACATCCACCCGCTCCTGGCTTTGGCCACGTATAATCGGCTCTAGCCCTCGGCCTCCCATGCGCGACAGGGACACAGCCGGGTTACTGGTTAAACGCTGTATCGGTTCACTGGCCATACTGGACGAGCCGACGGCAGCGCGCTGACCTTCAGTCACCTGAATTAACAGCTGCTCGGTTTCATCGGCCTGCTGGCTATGGGCTTGCAGTGGTAACAGAGTCAATCCGCCCAATGTGCATGCAACCAGACTGCGTAGTGGTTTTTTCCGCATTTTGCTTCCCATCCATCGGCGCATGTTCAAAATTTAATGCCAATGTTAACCAGCAACGTGCCGGCCCGCGTGTGGCACGTTGCCGCAGCCCGAAAGAGGTACTCCTTGCGAGGGCGTAAAACACATATTTAAGAAAAAATCCATACGTATTTTCTTGCCATAACCCATGGGATATGATGGAATCCGTTCCCCCTTTTTTACATATCCTTTGATATTCACACCTTTCAGGCCTTCCAAGGAGGTACTTATGAACGCACGACTGGACGAAAAACTGGAACCCATTTTCCAGGATGTTTTGCACCGCAACCCGGGCGAAACCGAATACCACCAGGCCGTTCACGAAGTTTTGGAAACTCTGGGTCCGGTACTGGTGAAATACCCGGAATTCGCCGACAAAAAAATCATTCAGCGCATTTGCGAGCCGGAACGCCAAATTATTTTTCGTGTGCCCTGGCAAGACGACAGCGGCGAGATTCACATCAACCGTGCGTTTCGAGTTGAATTCAACAGTGCTCTGGGTCCCTATAAAGGCGGCATGCGTTTTCATCCATCGGTTTATCTGGGCATCATCAAGTTTTTGGGTTTCGAACAGATTTTCAAAAACGCGTTGACCGGCCTGCCCATCGGTGGCGGCAAAGGCGGCTCGGATTTTGATCCGAAAGGCCGTTCTGATGACGAAGTCATGCGTTTCTGCCAAAGCCTGATGACCGAACTGTACCGCCATATCGGTGAATACACAGACGTTCCCGCAGGCGACATTGGCGTTGGCGGCCGCGAAATCGGCTATTTGTTTGGCCAGTACAAGCGCATCACCAACCGTTATGAGTCTGGCGTGCTGACCGGCAAAGGATTGGGTTGGGGCGGCAGCCTTGCACGCAAAGAAGCCACCGGCTACGGCACCGTGTTCTTTACTCACGAAATGCTGAAAGCCCGCGGCGATTCCCTGGAAGGCAAGCGTGTGGTGGTTTCAGGCTCTGGCAACGTAGCCATTTACGCCATCGACAAGGCTCACGAGCTTGGCGCAAAAGTGGTTGCCTGCTCCGACTCTGCCGGCATGATCGTCGACGAAGATGGCATCAACGTGGAGACGCTCAAGCGTTTGAAGGAAGTGGAGCGCCGCCGCATCAAGGCTTACCTGGAATATCACCCAAAAGCCAAATACATTGAAAATGGCAATATTTGGACCGTGCCCTGCGATATCGCCTTGCCGTGCGCTACCCAGAACGAGCTCAACGGCAGTGACGCCAAAACCTTGGTGGAAAACGGCTGCATTGCTGTGGCCGAAGGCGCCAACATGCCGACTACGCCAGAAGGCATCCAGCTTTTCCAGGATGCCGGCTTGATGTACGGCCCGGGCAAAGCCGCTAACGCCGGTGGAGTTGCCACCTCCGGGCTGGAGATGCAGCAGAACGCCAGCCGCGATTCCTGGACCTTCGATTACACCCAGAAGCGCCTGGAAGAAATCATGATCGAAATACACAAAAGCTGCTACGAGACCGCCGCCGAGTTTGGTTCAGAAGGAGACTACGTGCTGGGCGCCAACACCACCGGTTTCATCCGGGTAGCCAAGGCAATGAACGCCATGGGCGTGATCTAACCCGCTGATATGAACAACCAGTCTGCTGGCACCTCATCCTTACCCGATCGGGTTTCAACCGGCCTTGACGGTTTGGATGATGTGCTGGACAGCCTGCGCATCGGCGATAATGTGGTCTGGCGCGTCAGCGACCTGGCCGATTATCGCCGCTTCGTTACCCCGTTTATTGAATCGGCTACGGCCACCGGTCGCCAGGTTATTTATCTGCGATTCGGTCAGCACCCCCCTTTGGTTGCCGACAACCCTGCCGTTAACACCATTGTTATTGACGCCTTGGGCGGCTTTGAAACCTTCACCAGCGCCGTATGGCAGCTGATTGAAACCCACGGCCGCGGCGCCTTTTATATCTGTGACTGCCTCAGCGATCTGCTCAATGCCTGGGCCACAGACGCCATGGTGGGTAACTTTTTCCGCGTGGTGTGCCCGCTTCTGTTCCAGCTGGACACCGTGGCCTGGTTCGCACTCCATCCCCAGCGCCACTCCCGCGCTACCTTAGACAAAATTCGACACACCACTCAGGTAATGATTGATGTGTATCGCCACGGCGATAACGTGCAAATTCATCCGGTGAAGGCCTGGCGGCGACAGTCACCCACCATGTTCTTGCCCCATCGCGAGCACGACGGCCGCTTTACGCCGGTAACCGACAGCAGTGACGCCACTCGCCTGCAAGCCAGCCTGGAGCAGAGCCGCAGCAATCAACGGCCGTTACTGGATCACTGGGACCGCCTGTTCCAGCAGGCCAACGAGGCGTTGGCACAAAACGACCAAGGCGCCATTGCCCGCTACCATCAGCTGATTTTACCGCTGCTTATCAGTCCCGAAGAACGCATGCTCGCCTTGGCCCAAAAGTACCTGACGCTGGCCGATTTATTGAACATTCGCAGCCGCATGGTGGGCACCGGTTTTATTGGCGGCAAAGCCACCGGCATGCTGATTGCCCGTGCAATCCTGCAAAAAGACGCACCGGCTCTGGGCAACCACTGCCTGGAACCCCACGATTCCAACTACTTGGCGACCGACGCCTACTACGGTTTTCTGGTACATAACGGCTTGTGGCCGGCCATCATGCGTCAGCGTTCCGCCGCCGGGTATCTGACGGAAGCGGAGGCTCTGCGGAATGGCATTCTGACCGGGGAATTTCCGCTCGACGTTCGCAGCGAACTGGAACGTTTGCTGGATCACTACGGCCAATATCCGATTCTGGTGCGTTCCAGCAGCCTGCAGGAAGACAGTTTTGGTAACGCTTTCGCCGGGAAATACGAAAGTGTTTTTGTGGTGAATCAGGGGCCACCGGAAGAGCGGCTTGTGGCTCTGGAAAACGCCATTCGTAAGGTATACGCGTCTTCCATGAGCCATGACGCGCTGGTGTACCGCCAGCAGCATGGGCTCGACCAGCAGGAAGAGCCCATGGCGCTGTTAATCCAAAGGGTAAACGGCCGTTTCCATGGGCAGTATTATCTGCCCGATGCCGCCGCCGTTGGCGTCTCGCGCAACACCTTCGCCTGGGACGCCGACATGGACCAGAAAGCCGGCATGGTGCGTCTTGTGATGGGGCTGGGTACTCGCGCCGTTGACCGTATTGAAGGCGACCACGCCTGCGTTATGGCGCTGGACTTCCCCTCCCGCCAGCCGTTTCGCAATCCCGGCGAACACTACCGCTTTTCTCAGCACCTGGTCGATGTTCTGGACCTGCACAAAGGCGAGCTGGCTACCCGGCCGCTGAGCTTGTTAACCGAACAAATTTCCGATTTACCCATGGTTCACCTGGCGGAGATCGACCGCGACGCCAGCGAACGGGCGCGCGAGCTGAATCTGGCAGAACCGGTATGGCGGCTGACATTTAGGCCACTGGTGCGCAACACTGGTTTTGTGCCGCGCCTGACCCAACTGCTCAACACTCTGGAAAATGCCTACCAGCATCCGGTCGACGTGGAATTTACCCTGCACCTGAGCAGCCATGGCGAACCCGCCATCAATCTGGTGCAGTGCCGGCCCCTGGCCACTCTGGGCGAAACCGGACCGGTCACCATTCCAGAAAACCTGGGCCGCGGGCATACATTATTCCGTACCCAGGGGCATTTTATGGGCGGCAACATCAAACTGCCGATTCATCGAATTATTCGAGTGGATGCGGCGCGTTACTCGGTACTGCCAATCAGCCAGCGCCACGATCTGGCGCGGCTGATTGGCACCCTTGTGCGTGATACGCCCGCAAATCAGAAGGTAATGCTGATAGGTCCGGGCCGCTGGGGTACCAGTAGCCCCGAGCTGGGCGTACCGGTCCGTTTCGCCGATATCGCACGGGTTGCTGTACTGGTGGAAGTGGCTGAAATGTCCGGTGACATGGTGCCGGACCTATCTTATGGCTCGCACTTTTTCCAGGACCTGGTGGAAACCGGCATTGCCTACGTCGCGCTGTTCCCGCAAGACAACCAATGCAGCTACCAGCCCGACTGGTTTGACAGCAACACCCGGCCTTTGAGCATCCCGGCCGAAGTTGCCTTATCGGAGTGCCTGCAGTGGTATGATAGTGTCGACACGCCGCTGCAGCTGGCGGGCGACCTGCTCAGCCAGGTTCTGGTGTGCTACCGCCAAGAATGACCAGAATGCGCGACAAGCCCAGTACTTCGAGTGCGGGGAAGGATAGCGCTGGGAGGCGTTAGCCTCCCTTACTGGGGTCGCGTTTGCTGCTCAATGTATTGTCGAATCACTGAAATGGGAGCACCACCCACACTCCCTGCGTAGTAACTAGGACTCCACAGAGCGTTTTTCATGTAAGCAGGTTTTACCAGCTCTGGATGTAGTTGTTTGAGCCTTCGGCTCGACACGCCTTTTAAGCTGTTGACCAGCTTGGATATCGATACCTTGGGTGGAAAGTTCACCAGCAAGTGAACGTGGTCGCATTCACCGTTGAACTCTACCAGCTCGGCTTCAAAATCATCGCACACGCCTCGAAGAAGCCCTTCCAACGACATCAGATGATCGTCATTGAAGACAGCGCCTCGATATTTTGTAATAAAGACCAAATGGGCGTGAAGCTGAAAAACGCAATGGCGACCGGATCTAAATAGGTTGTTTTTTGTCATAGGCCAACTATACTTGAATGTATGAAACACACCAAGACTTTGAAGGTTCGAGTGCGGGATAATCACCGGGCGGTGCTGAACGACATGGCTCGCAATGTGAATTTCGTGTGGAACTATATTAACGAGCTTAGCCATCGCTTAATCAAAGAGCGCGGTGTGTTTCTGTCAGGCTACGACCTTCAAAAATACACCAACGGGTCTGGGAAGCTGCTAGGCCTGCACAGCCACACCGTGCAGTGCGTGGGAAAAGAATATGCAACCCGCCGCAAACAGTTCAAAAGAGCACGATTGAACTGGCGCAAATCGGGCGGTGTACGGCGATCGCTTGGCTGGGTGCCGGTGAATACCGGCATGGCTCAGTGGAAAAGCGGCCAAGTGTATTTTAACGGACGTTACTTCAAGGTATGGGACAGCTACGGGCTATCACAGCATACCTTCAAATCGGCGTCCTTTAACGAAGACGCCTGTGGGCGCTGGTATTTCAATGTGGTGGTTGAGCTTGAATCGGACTGTCCGGCTGGGCAGGACAAACTAGGCATTGATCTTGGCCTGAAAGACACCGCTACCTGCTCGGATGGCGCCAAATTGGAAGCCGGTCATTTCTATCAAGATCTGGAACCAAAGTTGGCGATCGCGCAGCGCGCCCGCAACAAAAAGCGCATCAAAGCGATTCACGCAAAAATAGCCAATCGACGCAAAGACGCGCTGCATAAATTCAGTCGTCAACTGGTGAATCGCTCCGGCGAGATCTACGTTGGCAACGTGAAGTCATCCTCGTTAACCAAAACCAAAATGGCGAAGTCTGTGCTCGACGCAGGCTGGGCCATGCTGAAAACGATGCTGGAGTATAAATGCGCTGGCGCAGGCATCGTGTTCAAAGAGGTTAATGAATCGTACACCACCCAAACCTGTTCGAGTTGCGGCTGCCTGCCCGATTCGAGGCCGAGAGGTATCGCAGGGCTTGGAATAAGGGTATGGACCTGCAGTGAATGTGGTGTCATTCACGACCGCGACATTAACGCGGCCAGGAACATTCTTGCGGTGGGGCTACACCGTCCTGTAGAGGGAAAGGTCACGGCGTAAGCCGTCCTAGTCTTTGAGCTGTAATGGCTCTTAGAATCCCCTTCGTTCACGGAGGGGATAAGTCAATCAACGCGCTAACGGGTAACCAATGTCCTATGGAATGGCTAACGCTCTCCCAAACCGGCTTTCAAGGTGCCGCCCGCTATTTGCTGGGTATGCGCCTGGCCATAGTAACCATCATGTTACTGGCCATTGCCGTCACCGATGCTTTTATAACCTTGAACCACCGAGCCGAAGCTCTGCTGTTGTGCCTGGCCTATGGCGTGCTGGCCACTCTGGCCTGGCTTTGGTTCACCCGTCGCCCGCCTCAATCCATACCGCCGGTCACCATGACGCTTGGGCTCGATCTGTTGTTGATAGGCTGCTGGCTTTATAACACCGGGGGCTACACCAACCCACTGGTGTCATTGCTGTTGTTGCCACTGGCTATCGCCCTGGTATTGGTGCCCCTGAATCACGCCATTGGCCTGACGATAGGCAGTGTGCTGACATACACCTTGCTAATGCTGTGGCACCAGCCCATCAGTTCAGGCCCTACCCACGATCATGGTGCAAACCTGGCCCAGCTCCACCTGATAGGCATGTGGGTTACGTTTGTGCTGACAGCGGTTATTCTGGTGCTGGCGGTCGGCACCCTGGCGCACCAGTTGCGACGCCAGCAGCTGCGGCTATCCCAAAGCCGGGAAACCCGCCTGCGGGATGAACAGATTATTTCGCTGGGGCTGTCATCCGCCGCTATTGCCCACCGCCTGGGTACTCCGATGAACACGCTAACGCTGCTGGTAGAGGAGCTTAAAAACCTGCCACCCGACGCTGACATCAATACCGACCTGGAACTGATGTCATCGCAGCTGGCGCTGTGCAGCCAACATTTGCGACAGCTATCTGCATCCGCCATGCAGGCCAAACTGTCGCAGCTGGAAACTCTGAGCCTGGAGCTGTGGCTGCAACGCCTGCAGGAATCCACAACCTTGCTCTGGCCAGAGGCAAACATACACTGGCAAAGACCGTTTCCGCCGCTTAACGTGCAGGTAGATGCCACTCTGGACCAGGCCGTGCTGAACCTGCTGGCCAATGCCATTACTGCCAGCCCGCAGTGGGTTGCCGTCAGCGCGCAAGCCCCCAACGCAAACTGCGTAGAAATCATTGTGGAAGATCAGGGTGACGGCTTGGCATCGGCGCTGCTGGATTCACCCGGCGCCAGCATCGTAAATTCAGAAACCGGCATGGGCGTTGGGTTGTTTTTGTCGAACGCCACCATCGGCCGCCTTGGTGGCAAGCTAAAGGCGCGCCCAAACGGCACCGATGGACGCGGCACCACCATGATCATTGAGTTGCCGGCCGCGAAGTATTCTTTATGAGCAATCGGATGAGTAAGCAGTCATGAGCAACCAGCCACTGTGGTTATTGATTGACGACGACGAAGCGTTTTTGCAGGTTCTGCAACGCTCACTGTCGCGCCAGAATATCGAAGCCACAACCGCACAAACGGCCCAACAAGCAATCGCAGCGCTCGCCGATCACCACTTCAGTCACTGCGTTCTAGACCTTAACCTGGCTGGCGAAAGTGGGTTGCAGTTGCTGCCTGAGTTGCTGAACTGCAAGCCGGGCCTGGCCGTTCTTGTGTTGACCGGTTACGGCAGTATTGCAACCTCGGTTGAGGCAATGCGCCGCGGCGCCGTGAATTATCTGTGCAAACCGGTAACGGTGAACCAGCTAATCGCCGGTTTTGAATTCTTGAACAAAGCTCCGGAGGTACGGTCGGAACCGCCTTCGGTGGAGGAAATGGAGCGCGAACACATACAGCGCGTTCTTGACGAGCACGACGGCAACATATCCGCCACGGCAAGAGCGTTGCACATGCATCGCCGGACACTTCAGCGCAAGTTGCAGAAGCACTCCCATTGGCGCAACTGAGCACAGGTTTTCTCTCTACACGCCTTGCCGCGACTTAGCGGTAACGACGCTGATCCAGGGTGGTCAGGCGGTCTGGGTTAAATACCATCAACCCGGTTACAAACGCACCATTGGCAAAGCCCTCCGGAATCATGAACAGCGGAAGATAGCTTAGATATTCGTGCACCAGTTCGGCGAAGGTGTACACGCCGCTGGTCCACAGCATCAGGCACATCACCACACCCGCCACAGCCACCGCAATGGCCGAACCAAAAAATCCGCAGACAAAAATATAAGCAAAGAAATTATTAAAATCACGGTGGCGCTCCCACAGCATGATGGCGTAGCTGACCAGCGCCGGCACCATCACTGTTATCAGGCCATTGGCAGCAAACATGACTAACGGTTCGCGGCCGGTAATCACCGTAATCACCAGTGCTAGCAAGCCAGCCAATACGGCCAGCCCCCAGCCCAACATCAGCGTAACAAGGGTGATGCCAAAGACGTGAATGGACAGCCCCGGTGAAATACCGGCGCGCAACTGCCACAAAAACCCAAGCGCCACGGCGGCGCCAAAGAAGGTATGTTGCAAAGAAGTGTCTTGCCGTAGCTTGTGCCAGTCGATACTGCGCACGGCGGCCAGAAGAATAACCGCGAACAGTAAGGCAGTAATCACCCATTGGGTGGTTGAAAGCAGGTTTTCGGTCATTCCCATATTTCTGGCCTGTCTGCGTAGTCAGCAGCGACCGGATATCCGCCGTGCTGATCTCTATCGGCTATGAATCATCGTTTTTGGCGCCAGTCACCAGCGCTTTCCAGCCCTCATGGGCGCTCAAAAATACACCACCACTCAAGTGCTGACAAAACTCCGTGCGTTTGAGCCGGTCCATCACCGGCCCCTTCACATCTGACATATGCAGGCGCACACCCGCATCTTGCAGGCGTTCATTAATCGCCTCCAGGCTTTCAAGCGCCGAAGCGTCTACCAGATTCACGGCCGGACACACCAGCACCAGATCCGTCAGCTGTGGTTCACGGTTCACAATGTCTAGCACCGTTTCTTCCAGGAATCGGGCGTTGGCAAAATACAGGCTCTCGTCCACCCGTAAAAATGTCACCGTCGGGCATACGTCTACTTTATGGCGCAGCACATTCCGAAAATGCTCGCTGCCTGGCACCCGTCCAACCACGGCACAGTGGGGCCGACTGGTACGATACAGAAACAGCCCCAGAGACAAGGCCACCCCGGTGATAATACCAGCCTCTACGCTGTGCCCCAGAGTCAGCACAATGGTGGCCAGCATGGCACCGAAATCGGTACGTGAATAGCGGAAGGTGCGGCGCAGTGCCGGAATATCAATCAGCGTCGACACCGCCACTATAATAGTTGCAGCCAGCGTGGCCTGCGGCAACCAGGCAATAGCCGGGGTCAGAAACAGGGTAGCCACCGCAATACCCACCGCCGTATAGACTCCCGCCGCTGGCGTTTCGGCACCGGCGTCAAAATTCACCACCGAGCGTGAAAACCCGCCAGTTACCGGCATGCCGCCAGAGATACCCGAACCCAGATTGGCTGCGCCCAGCCCGATCAACTCTTGGTCAGGGTCAATCCGTTGGCGGCGTTTAGCGGCCAGTGTCTGGCCCACCGATACCGACTCCACAAATCCCACCACGCTGATCAGCAATGCGCTCACCGCCAACTGCTGCCAAAGCGCCCAGTCGGCCTGTGGCCAGGTTAACTGTGGCAGCCCAGAAGGAACATGCCCCACAAGTTTTACGCCCTGAAGCTGCAATTGCCAGAACCAGGCCGCCAGGGTAGTCAACACTACCGCCAGAATGGGCGCAGTTTTGGTGGCCACATCGGCCAGCCGCGGTGCCACCCCTAACGCTAGCAAGCCAGGTTTAAGGCGAGTACGCGCCAACACCAAAAACACCAGAGTGCTAACACCCACTGCCAACGTAGCCAGATTGATGTCACTCGCCGATACCCAAAGCGAACGGCCTATATCAAACAGGTTATGGCCTGACCCGGTTATCCCGAATACGTGCTTGAGCTGGCTCGCCGCGATCACAATGCCGGAAGCCGTGATAAAGCCCGAGATAACCGGGTGGCTCAGAAAATTAGCCAAAAACCCCAAGCGTAAAACGCCCATCAGTACCAGCATCAACCCCGACATCAGCGCTAACACGACGGCACCCACTATATATTCAGCACTACCCGCCTGCGCCAAAGGCGCGAGCGCTGCTGCCGTCATCAACGACGCAACGGCGACCGGCCCCACCGACAAGGTACGGCTGGTACCAAACAGAGCGTATACCACCAACGGCAATATGCTCGCGTACAGCCCGATTTGAGCGGGGAGGCCTGCCAACAAAGCATACGCCAATGATTGCGGTATCAGCATCACCGTCACAATTACCGCAGCAACCAGATCGCTGCCCGCTTGCTGGCGGTTATACTCTCGGCCCCATTGTAATACGGGCAGGTAACGGGATAGGTTCATCAGCAGCTCAGAACAGATTTAAAGGGATTTTCACGTAGGCCTGGCCGTTGTCTTCCGCTGGCGGAAACTCGCCGGCGCGCATATTAATCTGCACCGAAGGCAGAATCAGCCGTGGCATATCCAGGGTGGCGTCACGTTCATTGCGCATGGTTGCGAAGTCGTCTTCGCTGATCCCGTCGTGCACGTGAATGTTGTGCTCGCGCTGCTCTGCGACCGTCGTTTCATGGGCGTAGCTGTCCCGGCCGGGCGCCTTGTAATCATGGCATAGGAACAGACGGGTTGTATCTGGCAACGTCAGCACACGGCGGATCGAGCGGAACAATACACGGGAGTCGCCACCGGGAAAATCGCAACGCGCGGTGCCGTAGTCCGGCATGAACAGCGTGTCCCCCACAAACGCCGCATTGCCAATAACATACGTCAAACAGGCGGGCGTATGGCCGGGTGTATGCATGACCTGAGCCTGCAACTCACCAATAGCAAAACTGTCATTGTCTTTAAACAGCCTGTCGAACTGACTGCCGTCGCGGGCGAATTCCGATCCGGCGTTAAACGCCTTGCCGAAAATCTCCTGCACCTCGCAAATGTGTGCGCCAATGCCGGTTTGCCCGCCCAACTGCGCGTGCAGGTAAGGTGCCGCCGACAAGTGGTCTGCGTGCACGTGGGTTTCCAGAATCCACGCCACCTGCAAATTGTGCTCGCGCACATAGGCAATAATAGCGTCTGCACTGGCCGTGCTGGTGCTGCCAGCGGCGTAATCAAAATCCAGTACTGAGTCGATGATGGCGCAGGCGTTGGACGTAGGGTCTTGCACCACGTAGCTGAAAGTATTGGTGGGCTCGTCAAAAAAATGCTGAACGGTTGGATTGGTCGTGGTCATCACTAAACTCCTTTCGAATTCGCAAACATCAAACCTGTGAATAGGCTCTAAGCATATACTAAGATGGAATATATAATGAAGTGATGTTTTCTTCTAAGCAGCCGAGCTGACAGAAGAATGTTGCTGCACTGCAAACTTTGACATCAAATTATTAGGGCAATAACTACCACCACCGAATATGTGTAACAATAATTCATTAACCCCTACCCCAAAACCAGCCCGCAACGTGCCCGAGGCCATATCTAACGATGCCCTATCTAGATTTTCTCATGACCTACAGCAGCCGCTTCATTGACGGTACGCTGATCACACTGGGTCAGTTTGGGCTAGCCGCTTTAGTCGCCATTGTCGCCGCATTGATTTCGGGGCTGATGAAAATGGCGCATTCAAAAACTGTGCGCGCTATCGCTGTTGTCTATATCGAGTTATTCCGCGGCACGTCGCTTCTGGTACAGCTTTATTGGTTTTACTTCGTACTGCCGCTGTTCGGTTTCACCCTGGAAAAGTTCACCGTAGGCTTTCTTACCGTCGGGCTGTGTTATGGGGCCTACGGTGCCGAACTGGTGCGCGGCGCAATCCAGTCGGTTCCACGGGGCCAGTGGGAAGCCGCACTGGCACTGAATATGTCACCGGCAAAGCGCATGCAACGAATTATATTGCCGCAGGCGCTCGTGGCCATACTGCCACCCTGGGGCAACCTGATGATCGAGATCCTGAAGGGCACCGCTCTGGTGGCATTGATTTCAGTCGCCGACCTGATGTTTGAAACACGCCAGGTCAACAACAATACCTACCTGTCAGCCCAAGCCTTTGGTACCGCGCTTATCATTTACTATATTTTTGCGCGATTTATGGTGACACCCGTCATGCGCTGGCTGGAACGGGTGATGGCCCGCAAAATCGGACGAACGTAAATCATGCTTGACTGGAAAATGGACTTTACTTGGGAAATTCTGCCCCGCCTGCTACTCGCAGCGGGCAACACCATGCTGGCGGCGGGTGGCGGTTACGCTGTGGCGGTCGTGCTGGGGCTGGTGTTTGCACTGGCCCAACGCACACGTTCCCGCACACTGACCTTCATCGTACGCGAGCTGGTAGAGTTTATCCGCTCGACGCCATTGCTGTTGCAGATCTTCTTTATCTTTTACGTGGGCCCGCAGTTCGGCCTGCGCCTGTCACCCTGGGCCGCAGGGCTAATCGCTATCGGCCTGCATTACGCCGCCTACCTTTCCGAAGTGTATCGGGGCGGCATTGAAAACGTGCCAAAAGGTCAGTGGGAAGCCGCCAAGGCTATCAACCTGTCAACCGTCACAACCTATCGCCGCATCATCATTCCGCAGGCACTGCCGCCGGCGCTTGCGGGCATGGGCAACTATCTGGTTGGCATCTTCAAAGACACCCCAATGCTGTCGGTGATCGGGGTGGCAGAGCTGATGCATACCGCCAATTCCATTGGTGCGGAGAACTTCCGCTATCTGGAGCCTTACACCATCGTCGGCCTTATCTTTCTGGCTATATCACTGCCAACCGCTTGGCTCATCCGCCGATTCGAGACGGCATTGCGCCGCAAAATGGGACTGACCAGATGAAACACGACAAGAGACACGATCTAACCCAATACGCATTAAAACTAGAGGGCGACAATGTGCCCATGGTGCGGTTTCAGAACGTGACTAAAAAATATGGCAGCCTGGTGGTACTCGACGGCCTGAATCTGGATGTTGCAGAAGGCGAAATGGTCACCATCATCGGCCCTTCCGGTTCGGGCAAAACCACCGTGCTGCGGATGCTGATGACGCTGGAAACCATCGACAGCGGCGTGATCTATGTCGACGGCGAACCGCTGACTCACATGGAAAAGAACGGTCGCCTGGTACGCGCCAACGCAGCCCACCTGCGGTTAATCCGTTCTAAAATCGGCATGTGCTTTCAACATTTTAACCTGTTCCCGCACATGACAGCGCTTGGCAACTGCATTGAGGGGCCGATGCAAGTTCTGGGTCTGTCGAAACAGGAAGCGGAAGAGCGCGCACTGGAACTGCTGGATTTGGTGGGTATGGCTGACAAACGCGACCAGCACCCGTCGCGGCTGTCGGGCGGACAACAGCAGCGTGTCGCCATCGCCCGCGCGCTGGCCATGCGCCCGAAAGTGATGTTGTTTGACGAAGTGACTTCTGCACTGGACCCAGAGGTTATCAGCGAAGTTACCGGCGTAATACGCGGCCTGGTCGATCAGCACAACCTGACCATGCTGATGGTAACGCACCAGATTGGCTTTGCCCGGGAAATCTCGGACCGGATCTGCCTGTTCTTTGATGGGAAGATTGAAGAGCAGGGGTCGCCAGAAATGCTATTGGACAACCCCCAGAACGAACGCACCCAGCAGTTCCTGAGTGCTGTGTTAGAAGCGAACTAACCCGGCACCAAACATTCACCGGACTCTGACCAAGCTCTAGTTAGACTTACAGGCGTCTTCCATTGTCAGGGCGCCGGGTAAAAACGCCTTGATATATTCGTCAGGCGTTACGGTTGCCATCATTTCATCAGAGCCCATGTAGTTCTTAAGGGCCTTGTTGAATTCGGCGCGGAAGGCGCTGTCTTCAGGTCGGAAACCGATGCCAACAACCTGCTTTGCGCGCCCTACAAACACCTCTGGGTCAGAGATATCAAAACTTTCATCCAGGTCTGCGGCGTGCTTTGCTTCCAGCACGTTAATGGGAACGGCATCGGTGCGGCCGGTGCGCAGTGCAGCCAGGGCTTCCGTGGTACCCGGTACTTCCGTGATGCTGTTCTTGGGAACGCCCGCGTCTCTGGCATCCGCCAGTGTGTTGTAACCGGACGGCGCTACCATGGTCAAATTCTGGTCGATCAAATCCTGATAGGTTTCGAGATTTTTGGGATTGCCCTTGGGCACCACGAAGGTATCTCCAAAAGCGCCAATCGGGTCCGAAAAGTCCATGTTTTCACAGCGTGCCTTAACGATGTACATCCCGCCAGTTACGATGTCCACGCGGCCAGCTTTCAGGCTGGGAATCAGGCTGGACCAGTTGGTCAGAACAGGCTCGATGTTGGTGTATCCCATGCGTTTGAGTACGTCGATGGCGATGCCGTTAACAAAACCTTTAGCCGTGCCGTCGTTACCGGCGTAAGCCCAGGGCGGTGCGGCAGAAAAGCCCAGGCGAATCGACTCACCTTCCGAGATTCGCTGTTCAAGCGTATCGGCCTGAGCGACACCGGCTGAAACAAACACTCCCAGTGCCAGAGCCAGAGTTTTTGTCCATCGGTTGTTAAATAATGTCATCGGATTGCCTCGTTTTTTATCTCATTAATGAGTTTGATGATTATGACATAGATATAGGCACCTACATCTATTAACCACCGCAAGCACAGGCTGCACTGTGCAAGCTGGGGCAGTTCGTCAGCCACAACGGGCGTTACGCCACATACAGCGCAACCAATCCGGTATTATCCCCGGACTGACTCACATACGGAGTTCGCTTTGACAGGCCCAAATCCCACACATAAACAGACCACAACAGCCGCTGCCCGCGAATGGCAGGCATTCTGGCTGGCCGTCGGATTTTTAACCCGCATACCCATGCTGGTATCGATTGATTATTCCCAAAAACTGATGAATCAGTGCAGTGTGTACTTTCCACTCGTCGGTTTGTTGCTGGGCGCCTTGTACGTCGGCTTGTTTGCGCTACTGGCGCTGTTCTGCAGCCCGCTGGTCAGCATTCTGCTGGTGCTGTGTTTTCACCTGTTTATTACCGGTGCCTTCCACGAAGACGGATTGGCAGATAGCGTGGACGCATTTGGCGGCGGCTATACCGTTGAAAAGCGCCTGGAAATCATGAAAGACAGCCGCATTGGCACCTATGGCACGGTAGCATTGGTGCTGGCGTTAGCGCTTAAAGTCGCCCTACTGATGGAAAGCCATCACATCATGCTGGCGCTGCTTCTGGCACCGGCTATCAGCCGGCAAACGCCACTTTTGTTAATGTCATTCCTGAATTACGTGACCGATCCCGACAAAAGCAAAAGCAAACCGGTCGCCGAAGGCTTTTCCCGCCGGCGGCTCGGGTACAGCAGTGGGTTTACCCTGCTGGTGACATTGGTGTTCAGCGCTTGGCTGCCGGGCTTATGGCTGCTGGCACCGGTGGCGGTGGTTGGGACTGCTTTACTGTGGGGTTGGTATCTGAAGCACCAGCTGGGCGGCTATACCGGCGATGCGCTGGGGGCCAGCGTGGTGTTTTGTGAGCTGGTGCTGCTGCTGATTTAACCACCAGTAGTTTGGCGTTACTGCAGTTGTTTGCAGTAACGCCACTCTGTCTTTTAACGGTCAATACGGGATATTTTAGTACCTTCAATACTCAGCCCGGCCATCAGGCCCTGCTGGCTGAAGATAAACGCATAGGCATCGTCTTTCAGCGACGAAGTCGACAGGTTTCTAGCCACGCCTTCGTCAACCAGAACCACTGTTGGCCCAACACCAATTTCCCAGCCGTTAGTTTTCTCCAGATAAGCCACGGCAGCATCCGTCATCAGAAACACCGCGTAAGCGTAAGACTGTGCGCCAGCCTGCAAGCCCCAGGAACCGGTGATGGAATTGTAGTAATCCGTTACCGCCGCACCTTTCAATAACACCCCTTCGCCATAGCTGCCGCCAAATACCGGGCCGGCTTTTACAATATTGGGAAACACCAAAATACCTTTGGCACTTTTCGATAAAGTTTCAGCCACCGGATGCACTTTATACAACGTATCCAACGACTGCATTGCATTGCGGTCAAGATCTTCAGCGCTTGCCGCCAGCGCCGGATTCGCAACGGTCATTACCATGGCGGACGTTAGCGCGAATACAAATCCAAAAAAGGTTTTACCTAAACGATTCATGACACAGTCCTCCTGAGTGTTCACCAAACTATAGATCTGTTGGCTGAAAACTAACCGTTAAAGCTGGGACACATTGCCTTAACCATCGATTGAATAGGAGGCTATTCGCGACAGTTGGCTGTAAGGCAAGCCGGTTTCTTCGTGCCAGGCATTGAATGCCTCCTGCACCTGGTACAGGCCTTTTTTACTGCTCGTTGATGCATCCAGAAGCTTGGCCCGGCGCAGCACCTGAATGACATCGTTGGACATAATAAAGCCATCCCAGCCCACCCGGCGCAGAAAATACTGGGCGCTGTTACCGCCCAGGCGCGAACCGTGGCGCTTTAACCACAGCAGCAATCCGGCTTGGTCAGACGACGGCCACTGACGTAGAAACGCACCAAAACTGCCGTGCTCGTGGACCGTGTCCATAATCATGCGGGCGTTTTCCGGCACCGTGCGGATTTTTTGCAGGTTGCGCACGATGCGTTCGTCGCAGGCCAGAGTTTCCAGCACGTCCGGCGGCACTTGCTGCCAATAGGCCGGCACAAAGCCGTGAAAGGCGGCTTCAAAAGCCGGCCATTTTTTGTCAATCACCCGCCATACAAAACCCGCCTTGAACACACAGCAGGTCATTTCTGCCAAATAGCGATCGTCACTGCGCTGTTCCAGCGCGCTGGCCGGCGGCGGCGTGGGTAACCGGGCGTTTAACTCTGCAACGCCACCTTTGCGCGCAATCGCGCGCTCATGAATTTCTGAAAAGCGCATGGCATCTTGTCTTTTGGGGTGTGAATGGGTTGCTGAAAATTAATAGATCATTCACTTAAGACTGACCTAACTCAATTCCGATTGACCACTTCCCAACTATCTTGAAGGCTAACAATCCGGAAATCGTAGCCCCACCTGGCTGAGCAACGGTAAAACGTTCGCAGCCGGGATCGGGATCTTTCATTGGCTCTATTTATAGCGGTCGGTGTGGATAAAGGAGAAGTGCTGTGAATGATAAAAAGAGCTCCGTCGAAACCCCTTCTGATGATTCGTCAGAGTTTCCTGTCAATAACTCTCCAGGCAACTCTTCAGACAACTTGTCAAACAATCCGGAACACGATCTGGCAACGCGGTTTCCTACCGCCTACACCATTCTGTTTCTGCTGATTATATTTGTTGCTGCGTTGACCTGGATTATACCTGCTGGCCAATACGACCGGGTGATGAACGA
>Ga0307943_1000061_pt1 | contig 60706 bp, 48 predicted proteins | sample OrgLakmetagen177_FD_203149 | JGI IMG/M metagenome (GOLD analysis project Ga0307943, IMG submission 203149) | Saline water microbial communities from Organic Lake, Antarctica - #177 | ecosystem: Environmental > Aquatic > Non-marine Saline and Alkaline > Saline | place: Antarctica: Organic Lake... | reverse complement strand
CGGAGGCGATTGCCGAATCAACGTCGATATTGTCTATTTTCAATGTCTGCCCCCACCGGGATGGCTTTGTAAGACAGCCATTATCGCACGGGTTTTCAGGGCGACATTTTTGGCTCTGAGCGCTCTTCTGAGGCGATTAAAAAATCGATGCCGTCCCGTGATCGGTTTCGGTGATTACAGCCCTTCAGCGGACATCATAGCGCTGGCTATGGCCTGTCTGGCTGCATCGGTGCGTATACCGACAAGATGAAAAGATTCAGACAAAACCCTGTCAAGAACTTTCACAGGTTTTTTGAGCTGAATAGTTACGTTGCCTGTAAAGAAACAGGCAACAAGCCTTGTCTATTGCTATCAGGCCATCTTCACAACTGGCTTTATGGTAGCGCCACTCGCTGAGTCCTCAAATGCCTGATTAATTTGCTGAAAATCATAAAACTTGATCAGTTTGTCAAACGGAAACTGGCCCGCTTTGTAGTACGCAATCAACTGCGGAATAAACACCCTGGGGATAGAGTCACCTTCAATGACACCTATCATGCTCTTGCCTTCGGCCATCAAGTCATTGTGAATATCAAGCTTCACTTCGGGTGTAATGCCGACGATCGCGCAGGTTCCCAGTGGCCGCAGGGCATTCAGTGACTGCTTGACCACCTGGGGCACACCGGTGGTTTCAAGCGCATAATGACTGCCTCCACCGGTAAGCTTTTTGACTTCCGCTACCACATCGACTTTTTTACCGTTGAAAACATGGGTTGCGCCCAGTTCCAGAGCCAAATTAAGCCGGCTGTCGTGAACATCCACCGCGATGATGTACTGGCAGCCAACTATTCTGGCCGCCATAACGGCGCTAAGGCCCACAGCGCCAGCACCGTAAACCACCACACTGGAACCGAATTCCGGCTTCAGGCGATTCAGAATTGTTCCTGCGCCAGTCTGGATACCACACCCCAACGGACCCAGCAGTGCCAGATCAACATCCGGATCGACTTTTACCGCATTCCTGGATGTGGCAATGGCATAAGTGGCAAAAGACGATTGGCCAAAAAAGGTCGCCAGCGATTGCTCACCCTGAGCCAGCCGGCGACTGCCGTCGTCCATGGCGCCGCCGAAGTTCAAGTCATTGAAGGTGTCGCAAACCGTTGGATGGCCGGTCAGGCAATGCTCACAATTACCACAGTGAGCAAACGACAACACCACATGATCACCGACTTGCAGATCCGATACGCCTGAACCAACGGCGTCGACAACGCCCGCTCCCTCATGACCGAGCACAATCGGAAACGGCGCTATACCAAGATCCCGCGCCACAACATCTGTATGGCAAACGCCGGTCGCCACAATGCGGATACGGATCTCATCAAATTTGGGGTCAGCAAGCTGTGCCGCTTCCAGTTTGAATGGGTCACCTTGTTGATGGGTGACTGCTGCTTGAATATCCATTAGCCTCTCCTGGTCCACACATTATCAGAACGGATACTGCCTGGGTTCCCGCTGCACGCTCACCCACTGTACGCTGGTGAGCTCGTCAATGGCCCAGTCGCCGTTAAAACGGCCCAGCCCCGAGTTTTTCTCGCCGCCAAAAGGCATGTGCGCTTCGTCGTTTACAGGCATATCGTTTACGTGGGTCATGCCGGCCCTGACCTTGCGGGCAAATTGCTGGCCCCGGTACAGATCTCCGCAGAACACCGCGCTGGACAGGCCGAACTCTGTGTTGTTGGCCAGTTCCAGGGCGTGCTCTTCGTTCCGGGCTTTCTGAATACCAATCAAGGGACCGAAAATTTCCTCGAGGCTGATGTCCATATCAGGGGAAACATCGCCAAACACGTGTGGCGGCACCATCTGCCCGTGAATATCACCCTCGAGGAGAACGGTGGCGCCCTGCTCTTTGGCTTTGGCAATTTTTTGCTGTAACCCTTCAAGCTGAGATTTGTTAATGATGGGGCCAATAGCGGTGTCCATGGCCGATGGGTCACCCACGTTCAGCCTCCCGGCATGGGCCACAAAACCTTCCACAAAGCGGTCATACACCCGCTGGTCCACAATAATCCGGTTAATGGCCATGCAGATCTGGCCCTGGTGCAAAAACTTGCCAAAAATCGCTGCTTTTACAGCCTGCTCGACATCTGCATCTTCCAACACCACAAACGGGCTGTTGCCGCCCAGTTCCAGAGCCACTTTTTTCAGGTAAGAACCGCCCGCGGCCAGTTTGCCGATGTTCTTGCCCACAGGGGTGGAGCCGGTGAAGGAAATCAGAGCGGGTATGGGGTGGGCAACAAAATCATCACCAATTTCAGAACCCGGGCCAACCACCACGCTAAGCAAACCCGCAGGTAAGCCTGCCTCGGCGAAGATGTGGGCCAGCAATAAGCCGCCGGTGACGGGTGTATCGCTGGCGGGCTTGATCACCACCGCGTTACCCAAAGCCAACGCCGGTGCCACGGAACGCTGCGACAAATGCAGCGGGAAGTTCCAGGGGCTGATCACACCCACTACGCCCAGTGGCCGGCGAAACACCAGGTTATCTTTACCCGGAATGTTGCTGGCCATGATCGCGCCGTGAGCGCGAGCCGGCATACTGGCAGCTTCCTGGGTAATGGCGCGGGCGCTGTCCCATTCAATAGTCGCTTTTAAACGGGTACTGCCAGACTCGTGAATCAGCCAGTCGATGATCTCTTCTTTGCGCTGGTCAAAAATGGACACTGCTTTATGCATCAATGCGGCGCGTTCGGCGAGAGGCGCTTCTGCCCAGTCAACCTGGGCTTCTGCGGCTTTTTTGTAGGCCGCATCCAGATCGGCAGACGTCGCAGAACGAATGGAAACCAGTGTTTCGCCGGTGTATGGGTTCACAACGGCACGGGCATCTTTGCCGCTACCTTCGCGCCACTCCCCTGCCAGCGGTTGCAAATGAAAATTTCGGTAGCGTTCAGTCATGGGATCTTCCTCGCTTTAGAACATCGACACGTTATAGGCCGTGACTCTCTCTAACTTCATGCAGGTATACAGAGGGAAAATCAAGGCTTGTTGCCTTTGCTTTGGGTAACGTCAACCATGCCTTCAAAACCTACTACCGCGATTTCAGGTGCGGGAAGACCCGCTCTCTGACGCCACCCAGAAAGGCGGCCAGCAAATGATTCTGTTCAGGGGAATGGACCGTAGTCGTATCCACCTTGTCACCCTTACTTTGCATTCCTCGGGTCAGTGTCGTAACAGGGCGTTGAGCTCATCAATGGCCTCGGCCCAGTCGCTGTCGTCTTCCAGGCCTTCTCGTAAAAACTGGGACTGGCCCAGGCTCCAGAAATCTGCGTCTGCCAGCACAACTTCAGGTGGCAGTGGAGAATGCTGACGCACAAACTGCTCCATGCTGGCATCATCGACTGCTAGGCCTAATTGCTGAAACAAGGTAGAAAGGGTGTGTTTGTTGGTATCCATAGGCGGTCTCTTCCTTGGCGAAATCAAATTCACACCAAACTTTAGCCAACTTTCTGAATCTATCCAATGGCGCCGGTGCGTAAGTCATTACTCTATCTGGCTAATGGCGCGTCTGAAAGAAGTTTGTGGAAAGGTAATTTTCTATTGTTGTTTTACTTCCCGATGCAAAACGAGCCAAAAATCTTGCCCAAAAGCTCATCCGGCGTTATCTGTCCGGTAATTTCTCCCAGTGCGTCCTGCGCGGCGCGTAGATCCTCCGCTAGCAGTTCACCGGCGCCATAGCCTTCAAGCTGAGCCTGGCCCTGAATCAGGAATTCGGCAGCGCGTTCGAGCGCGTCCAAATGGCGGCGGCGAGCCAGAAACCCGCCCTCAGTGGTGCTCGCGAAGCCTATACACTGCTTTAGATGATCCCTGAGTGCGTCCAAGCCCGCGCTGGATTTGGCTGCCAAACGGATCACCGGGGCCTGCTGCGGGGATAGCTCAAATAAACCTACGCTTTCACCCGACAAATCCACTTTGTTGCGAATGACCGTTATCGGCGCGGCAGCGGGCAGTTGGTCAATAAAGTCTGGCCAGATTTCATGGGGGCTGGTTTTATCGGTGGTGGTGGCATCCACCATGAGCAGTATGCGGTCGGCTTGGCGAATTTCATCCCATGCGCGGGCGATGCCAATCTGTTCCACTTCTTCTGGGCTATCGCGCAGGCCGGCAGTGTCAATGATGTGCAGCGGCATACCGTCAATGTGAATGTGTTCCCGCAATACGTCGCGGGTAGTGCCTTCGATAGCGGTTACAATCGCTGCCTCACGGCCGGCAAGGGCATTCAGCAGGCTGGATTTACCGGCGTTGGGCCTGCCGGCAATCACCACTTTCATGCCATCCCGCAAAATAGTGCCCTGCTGGGCTTCCAGCATGATGCCCTGAAGCTGGTCTCGTAGATTCTGAAGATCGGTGGCAACTTTTCCATCGGCCAGAAAATCGATTTCTTCTTCTGGAAAATCGATAGCGGCTTCCACATAAATCCGCAGGTGGGTCACAGCTTCTACCAGCGTTTCGATGCGCCGAGAGAACACGCCTTGCATAGAGCGCACCGCGCATCTGGCTGCCTGTTCCGAGCTGCTCTCAATCAGATCGGCAATGGCTTCTGCCTGGGCCAGGTCGAGCTTGTCATTAAGAAAGGCCCGCTCCGAGAATTCTCCGGGCCTGGCCAGCCTTGCGCCCAGAGCGCATACCTCCCGTAACAGCAGGTCCAGAATTACGGTTCCGCCATGGCCCTGGAGTTCGAACACGTCTTCTCCAGTGAACGAGTGGGGGTTTGGAAAAAACAGGCCAATGCCTTCGTCTATTAGTTCGCCCTGGCGGTCTTTAAACGGGCCGTAGTGGGCATAGCGCGGTTTGGGTGCGTAACCCAGCAGGCTGTGGGCAATAACGGTTGCCTGGGGGCCAGAAACCCGCACAATGCCGACGCCGGCTTGGCCGGGTGCGGTGGCGATGGCTGCAATCGTTTCTGTGGGGTGATTCATGGCCGCGGCTCCTGGGTAATATGAGCGGGATAAGATGGTTTATAACGCTTGGTTTTCCAGAGTACTGAAACAACAAAGGCCCCGTAACGGAGCCCTTGCTGAATAACCTGACTGATTAGACTCTTTAGTGCTTTTTTTCCGCCATTTGGGCTTCAATCTTGCGAGTAATGTACCACTGCTGACTGATAGACAGAACGTTGTTCACGACCCAGTACAGTACCAGACCTGCCGGGAACCACAGGAAGAAGATGGTGAATACGACCGGCATCAACTTCATGATTTTCGCCTGCATGGGGTCTGGCGGCGTGGGGTTCAGGTGCATCTGCAACATCATGCTTGCACCCATGATAATCGGCAGAATGAAGTACGGGTCCATCACCGACAAATCGTGAATCCACAGCGCGAAAGGTGCGTGGCGCAGCTGTACGCTTTCAAACAGAACCCAGTACAGGGAAATAAACACTGGCATTTGGACCACTATGGGCAAACAGCCGCCCAACGGGTTGATTTTCTCACGCTTGTACAGCGCCATCATTTCTGTCGACATACGCTGGCGGTCATCACCGTACAGTTCTTTCATACGGGCTAACTTAGGCGCTACGGCCCGCATTCGTGCCATAGAGCGGTAACTGGTTGCTGAAAGATGGAAGAACAGGCTTTTAACCAACACGGTCAGCAGTATGATCGATACACCCCAGTTACCGATGATGCCGTGAAACCAATTTAGCACAACAAACAACGGTAGTGAGATGAAGAACAGCCAGCCAAAGTCCACGGTACGGTCCAGGTTTGGAGCCACCGTTTCCAGCCGATCAATAATTTTTGGACCAACGTAGGCCGATGCGCCTACTTCCACGGTTGTACCAGCGGGTACGCTAGTTGCCGGATACACAAAACCCATAACGGCCAAAGGGCCGCGGCGGGTGGTTTGGAACTGGGCCTGTTGGTCTGGCTCTGGTATCCAGGCTGCCAGGAAATAGTGCTGTAGAAACGCCATCCAGCCGTTGGTGACAGACTGGTTGATCGGTTTGTCTTTAAGATCGTCAAAGTCATACTTTTCATACGGATCTTCAGGCGTGCTGACGACTAATCCCAAGTAAGCTTTGATACCCATGCTGTTCTGGGACGTTGGATCACCGGCCTGGTCACGCACAATTTTGCCGGTAAAGTTCGCTTGCCACTCACTTTCTGACTGGTTATCGATCAAATAGCGAATATCGATCTGGTAGTCATCGCGGTTGAAAGTGAAGCGTTTGATGATATTTACGCCGCTGTCAGTGGTGTAGTTTAAATCCACTGCAAGCTGATTTTTGCCTTCCGCCATCTGGTAGCTATTCTGGGTGGAGCTGTACACCGGTGCATCGCCATTGCGGCTGTTATCCGGGCCATCGCGACCTATTAATCCGCTTTCCAGCACGTATAGCCTGTTTTGGGTATTCGACAGCAGTTTCAATGGCTCGTTGCCGTTCAGTTCTCTGTCATATTGCAGAAGGGAGCTGCTGACGAGATTACCGCTGACTCGGTCTATGGTGATATCAAGCACATCGGTTATGACGTGAACGTACTGATTGCTGACGTTGCCGGCGTTATTTGTACTGCTTAGTGACGTTCCGCTTTCCGGCGTAGTGAACTCATCGGAGCCGGCGGTGGTGACGCCGCCGGCTTCGGGCAGCGTCATGGTGTCGCTGTTGCCAGTGGCAGAAAAGTCCACTGGTTCGCTGGTTTGAGCTACTGGCGCAGGCTGGTGATAGTCCTCGTTCCAGGCGAGTACCATCAAATAACTGACAACTGCCAGGCCGGCAAAAAGTACGATGCGTTTAATATCCATAAATTTACTGTCTGGGTTCGTGAGTTGTTGGAACTTGATGGTGCTTGGCAGAACAGGTGCCCGGAACCGGATCATAACCGGAACTCCCCCATGGATGACACCGCAGCAATCGTTTTAGCGCGAGCAAAGAGCCTTTAGCGGCGCCGTGCTGGGTAATAGCTTGGACAGCGTAATCTGAACAGGTGGGGTAATAACGGCAACGGCTGGGTAACATCGGGCTGAGACAATACTGGTAAAAGCGAATGGGCAGTAGCAAAAGCTGGCGCATTATTCCGTTCCTTTTGCCTTGCCAGGTGGCACAGAGGCTACGGATGCCGGGGTAGATTGCAGTTTGCTGTATTTGCGTTCCAGTCGTTGCCAGAGATCCAGCAGGGCCAGATTGACCTGAGCATTGTCTAACTGAGCCAAGCCCTGACGGCCAAGAACAATAATGTCTAGCGCTGGGAGTTGCTGTTTCAACCTGAATGTTTCACGAATTCGGCGTTTAACACGGTTGCGCTGTACAGCGAGTTTCAGGTTCTTTTTCGCAAATATAAGTCCGATTCTGGCATGTCCCAGAGAATTGGGCGTTGCCAGAATCAGAAAATTCCGGTGCGGAACTTTCAGTTGCACGTCATCGAAGACTTTGCCGTAATCAGCCGGTTTGAGCAGGCGATGCGATTTCGGAAAATTCAAAGCCTTCATGAGGCAGACCAAAAATTACGCAGACAGACGTGCGCGACCTTTTGCACGACGGCGAGCCAGAACTTTACGGCCATTTGCAGTGGCCATACGGGCACGAAAGCCGTGAACGCGCTTACGCTTCAGTACGCTTGGTTGAAACGTTCTTTTCATGGGAATGATCTCACAATTCTGGATTAGGAATTCAGTCTGTGGTTGGAAAATGAACAACCAAAACAGGAGCGGCATTCTATGCAAATCCCGGTGGGAATTCAACGCTAATAAATAGGTTGTTTTTACGGATGCTGAAATGAGCTCAATGGGACCGTTTAATTATCGTTGCCACCTGGCGTTTGGCTTGAGCAAAAAAAACCCGAAAACACGTTCGGGTAACTGTAGTAATTGTTCTTTTGTAATTCTCTTTAAAGATTGAATACTACTGTTATTACGCAGGCCTTTTTCTGTGGATAAGCGATTTAAAACGATCTAAATCATGGGATTGTCCAGTTGGCGAAGATGATGACAAGTGCCAGTGGGAGGTGTGGATAAGGGTATTGTGAATTGTGGATAACTTAAGATCGAAAATATCAGGTTAGTTATGCACGTTGTGTACTTAGGTTTTCCACAGGGTTTAGTGGTGGATGTGCACACACCTTTGTGGATAACTTTATGTTTTTATTTTCTGTACACAAGGCTGTCAGTAAGTCTTTAAATTAATGAAATCATTAATTATTTTTACCCACAGGCTGTTTATGAATTGCTTCGAGTGCTTTTACTGATGGTCTCGGCAGGGTAGAATCGCGAGTCTTATTCAAAGGCTGGTGGTGTAAAAATCGCAAGGTCTCAGAAAAACGCAGTGTTTTGTTATCAGGTGGTGCCGATACGGTATGTGGCAGCAATGTCTTGAAGTACTCCGGGACGAGTTTCCGGCACAGCAGTTCAATACCTGGTTGCGACCTTTGCAGCCAGATTTGCGCGATGGCCAATTGGTTCTTTTTGCTCCGAACCGATTTGTAATGGACTGGGTGAATGAAAAATACCTTCGCCGTATCGAAGAAATACTGAAAGAGCTGAACGGTGGCCACGCCCCCAGAGTGGGTATGAAGGTGGGTTCTGCGCCCAAAGCCAGGCCGGTCGTAAAAGACAATAGCGGTGAATCGGTAAGCCAGCAGACCAGGCCGGCAGCGCCCGTAACCGCGCCAGCCGCTTCGCGTCCAAGAACATCCGGTACCCGGCCCGGCGCTCAGGTTGAAGGCGATACAAAGCACCAGAGCTTCCTGAACGAGACGTTCACGTTTCAGACCTTTGTTGAGGGCAAGTCCAACCAGTTGGCTCGCGCTGCGTCTATGCAGGTTGCAGAAAACCCTGGTGGTGCCTACAACCCACTATTTTTATACGGTGGCGTTGGCTTGGGTAAAACCCACTTGATGCACGCAGTGGGCAATGAAATTGTGCGTCGCAATCCGAATGCGAAGGTCGCCTATCTTCGTTCAGAACGCTTTGTGGCGGACATGGTAAAAGCGCTGCAGCTGAATGCCATCAACGAATTTAAACGTTATTACCGCTCGGTAGACGCTCTGCTGATTGATGACATTCAGTTTTTTGCCCGGAAAGAGCGCTCCCAGGAAGAATTTTTTCATACCTTTAACGCGTTGCTTGAGGGTGGTCAGCAGGTCATTGTGACCAGTGATCGATTCCCGAAAGAAATTGTGGATTTGGAAGAACGACTGAAATCCCGCTTCGGCTGGGGTCTGACGGTGATGGTTGAGCCGCCGGAGCTGGAAACCCGGGTGGCTATCCTGATGAAAAAAGCCGAGCAGGTGAACGTGAAGCTCAGCAGCGAAGCGGCTTTTTTTATTGCTCAGAAAATTCGTTCGAACGTGCGCGAACTGGAAGGGGCTTTACGCCTGGTAATCGCCAATGCTCACTTTACCGGCTCGGAAATCACGCCGCCGTTTATTCGCGAGAGCTTGAAAGATTTGCTGGCACTGCATGAAAAACAGGTCAGTATTGATAATATTCAACGCACGGTTGCGGAATATTACAAAATCAAAGTGGCGGATCTGCATTCCAAGCGCCGTACCCGTAATGTGACCCGTCCGCGCCAGGTGGCCATGTCACTGTCGAAAGAGCTAACGAATCACAGTTTGCCGGAGATTGGTGGTGCTTTTGGTGGCCGAGACCACACCACAGTGCTTCACGCCTGCAAAAAAATCATAGAATTGCAGGAGAGTGACCCGAGTATACGGGAAGACTACCAGAATTTTATGCGATTATTGACCAGTTGACGGCTGCGCTACCGCGTTCTGTCTGCCGGCTTTGAACCCTGACAAATTTCACCAAAAGAATGTTGAGTGCCATGAAACTGACGATCAGCCGTGAATCCCTGCTCACTCCGCTGCAAAGCATTGCCGGCGTGGTGGAAAAGAAACAGACCATGCCGGTGCTTTCCAACGTGTTGCTGGTGGCCGAGGACAACACCCTGACCCTAACCGGCACCAATATGGAAGTGGAGCTGGTGGCGCGTATCACCCCGGTGCATATAGACCAGCCTGGGCGTATAACCGTGCCGGCGCGCAAGCTTGCCGATATTTGCCGCGCGTTGGGTGAGGAATCGCCCATCGAGCTGGATCAGCAGGGCGACCGCCTGCACCTGCGCTGTGGTAAAAGCCACTTCACCCTGGCGACCTTGCCGGCCGAGCATTTTCCCAATGTGGAAGACGAAGCCGAGAGTTTCCGTTTGGAGCTGCCGCAAAAAGAGCTGCGGCGTATGTTCGACAGCACCGCGTTTGCCATGGCTCAGCAGGATGTTCGTTATTACTTGAACGGTTTGCTGCTGGAAGTTGCGGCAGATCACGTTCGTACCGTAGCCACCGATGGTCACCGCCTGGCGATGGCTCATCAGGATGTTGAAACCAGTTGCCCGGAGGCGCGTCAGGTGATTGTGCCGCGTAAAGGCGTACTAGAGCTTGCGCGCTTGCTGGATGACGTGGATACACCAGTCACCCTGGTAATTGGCGACAACCACTTGCGCGCAACCGTGGGCAGTTATACGTTCACGTCCAAGCTGATTGAGGGGAAATTCCCCGATTACAACCGGGTTATTCCCCGCGGTGGCGACAAAGTGGTGTTGGCCGATCGCATTACCCTGAAGAATACTCTGCAGCGGGCAGGTATTCTGTCTCATGAAAACATTCGCGGTGTGCGTTTGAATCTGGCCCCCAATGAACTCCAGGTGTTTGCCAATAACCCGGACCAGGAACAGGCGGAAGACGCGTTACCGGTAGATTATCAGGGTGAAACCCTGCAAATCGGCTTCAATGTCGGCTATCTGATAGACGTCATGAACGCGTTGGATGATGACCAGGTAAAGGTCACTCTGTCGAACCCTAACAGCAGCGCGCTGATCGAATCCCAAACAGATGCCCGTTGCCTGTATGTGGTTATGCCAATGCGTTTGTAGGTTGCCGCAGGCGCCCCACAAACAGCCGGCGTAAGCACTCCGCGTATAGTCGGTGTATGTAACTCACGGATAAAAAGTGCTGCAAGGTTTTAATAACAGGAGTTCCGGGGCATGGTGACACGTTTAAAAGACGGTATAAAAGGTGCGTTTCGTATTGGCCAGACCATGAGCGTGCTCGGGCGTACCGGGTTTAACTGGGTGCGCGGTGACCGCCCCCCTGCTCCGCGTTTGTTGCGGCAGACTTTTGAGTCCCTTGGTGCCACCTATATAAAGCTGGGGCAATTCATTGCCAGCTCACCGACTTTTTTTCCGAAAGAGTATGTGGAAGAGTTTCAGGGTTGCCTGGATAGCACCCCAAACCTGCCGTATCGGGTGATCCGCAAAATCATTGAGGAAGAATTAGGCCGTCCGGTGGAAGAGGTGTTCACCGACATAGACCCGGTAGCCCTGGCCTCGGCATCCATCGCCCAGGTGCATGTCGCGCGGTTGATCAGTGGCGAAGAAGTGGTTATCAAGGTGCAAAAACCCGGCGTGCGCAATATTCTGCTCACGGACCTGAACTTTTTGTACGTATCTGCCCGCATTCTTGAAACTTTGGCTCCGAAGCTGTCGTGGACATCGTTATCCGACATTGTTGATGAAATTCAGCGCACGATGATGGAAGAGTGCGATTTCATCAAGGAAGCCAATAACCTTGAGGTTTTCAGGCAGTTTCTACACGACACTCATAACACCGACGCTACCGTGCCCAAGGTGTATGAGCAGTGTAGCTCCCGCCGCATTTTGGTAATGGAACGTTTTTATGGTGTTCCTTTGACCGATCTGGACAGTATTCGCGGATATACAAACAATCCGGAAGGAACCCTGATTACTGCCATGAACACCTGGTTTTCCAGCCTTACGCAATGCGAGTTTTTTCACGCCGATGTACACGCCGGTAACCTGATGGTGTTGCGCGACGGACGGGTTGGGTTTATCGATTTCGGGATAGTTGGGCGAATTGCGCCCGACACCTGGCAGGCGGTGAACGATTTTATCCAGACTGTGATGGTGGGTAATTTCGACGGCATGGCCGACGCAATGATCCGCATTGGGGTTACTCGACACACGGTTGAAGCCAGTTTGCTTGCTGATGATTTACGCACGCTTTACTCCAAGATGGATCAGATGGTGCCAGATACCGTTGCTTACACGGCGGACCGGGCCGAAGACGACGTAAATCATCTGCTGATGGATATGGTCAAAGTAGGTGAAAGCCATGGGCTGCACTTCCCGCGGGAATTTGCGTTGCTGTTGAAGCAATTTTTGTATTTTGACCGTTACGTACACATATTGGCGCCGGAAATGGACATGTTCATGGACGACCGCTTAAAGATGTTGCACTAGGGGCTTAGGCCCTTAGTTTTTTTATGGCACTGATCACACTGCAAACCGAACACTTCCGTAACTTGGTGGCAAAGCCTGTCACCTTCTCTCCCGCTTTTAATCTGATATACGGCGCCAACGGCAGTGGTAAAACCGGTTTGCTGGAAGCCATCGGCTACCTGGGCCTGGGCCGTTCGTTTCGCGTCAGTCGCCATCAGGCTGTGGTTCAACATCAACAGCAGCGATTTACGGTGTTTGGCGGCCTGGATGCCGGCACTCTTAATTGTGGTGGTTCCAATTCTGGCGCGTTCAATTCTGGTGTTTCAAATCCTGATACGCGTAACTCCGATGCTCTCAATTCTGGTATGCCGAATTCTGAACTAAAGACAGCACCTGAAGCAGGCGCTTCAAGTTATGCGCATCGCTTGGGTATTTCCAGAAATGTCGGCCTTAAGGAGACAGTTCTAAGAGTAGACGGTGAAGCCGTGCGGACTCTGTCGGCGTTAGCGCGACATTTTCCGGTATTGGTGATCGACCCGGGAGTATTCGACATCGTGGCCGGCGGCCCGGGTAAGCGACGGCAGTTCCTGGATTGGTCAGTGTTCCACGTGGAACCTTCTTTCGGCGGCGCCTGGCAGCAATGTCAGCGAGTAATATCACAGCGGAACCAAACGCTGAGAAATGGTAGACTAGATGAATCGTTGATGCGGGCCTGGGATGCCCAGTACGACCTGTTAAGCAATCGAGTGACGGATGCCCGTTTTGCGGCGTTTGCCCTGTTTAAAGAGGCCTTCTGGTTGCTTCTCGGGGAAACCGATGCAACCTGGGCGAATCAACTGAAACTGGAGTTTTATCCCGGCTGGGACTATGCCCAACCGTTGTTGGAAGTGCTGGTTAGTCATCGGGATCAGGAGCGTCGAATGGGCCACACTCTGTATGGACCCAACCGAGCTGATATTCGTTTAAAAATACAGGGCCGGCCGGTGGCGGAAATACTGTCCCGCGGTCAGCAAAAGACATTGGTCATTTTAATGAAGATTGCCCAGGGCATGGTTTTACGTCCGTTGGGTAAGCAGGTCACGTTTTTATTGGACGACATAAACGCCGAACTGGACAGTCGACATCGGCAAATGTTGGCCGAGAAATTGCGATCGCTGCAGTGTCAGGTGTTCATCACCTCCATCGAACAGCAGACGCCCGACACCTTATGGCCGGGTACAACAACGCCGGATTTTAAAATGTTCCACGTGGAACATGGTCAGGTAACGGAAGAACATTAGCTGGCCGCATTTTTTAATCACGCTGCGGTCATCAGCCTTCAGGAGTTTTTTAATGAGTGAATCAACCTACAATTCCTCCAGTATCAAAGTACTGAAAGGCCTGGACGCTGTGCGCAAGCGGCCTGGCATGTACATCGGCGATACTGACGACGGCACCGGCCTGCACCACATGGTGTTCGAACTGGTAGACAACTCCATTGACGAAGCGCTAGCCGGCCACTGCACAGAAATCGGAATTCGTATTCATCCGGACGAATCCGTCAGCGTGCACGACAATGGTCGCGGTATTCCAGTTGATCTGCACGAAGGCGAAGGCATTTCTGCTGCCGAAGTTATCATGACTGTACTCCACGCCGGCGGTAAGTTTGACGACAACACCTATAAAGTGTCAGGCGGCCTTCACGGTGTGGGTGTGTCGGTTGTTAATGCTCTATCCTCAGTGTTGACGTTAACCATTCGTCGCAACGGCAAAGTATACGAGCAGACTTATAACCACGGTGTTCCGGCGGCGCCTCTGCACGAGGTCGGCAGTACTGACGCCAGCGGCACCAAGGTACACTTCATTCCTTCAGAAGCTACGTTCACCAATATCAAGTTTCACTACGAAATTCTGGCAAAACGGGTACGGGAACTGGCGTTTTTGAACAGCGGTGTACGCATTCGTCTGACCGATGAGCGCAGTGGAAAAGAAGAAATCTTTGAATATGAAGGTGGTTTGCGGGCGTTTGTAGAACACTTGAACACCAACAAAACCCCCATCAACCGGGTGTTCTATTTTACCCAACAGCGTGAAGACGGTATTGAAGTAGAAGTGGCTATGCAGTGGAACGATGCGTTCCAGGAAAATATCTACTGCTTTACCAATAATATTCCACAGCATGACGGCGGTACGCACCTCGTTGGGTTTCGTACGGCACTGACTCGTTCTTTGAACAGCTACATTGAGCACGAAGGCTTGGGTAAGAAAGCCAAAGTGAGCACTTCCGGCGACGACGCTCGCGAAGGCCTGACTGCTATCATCAGTGTGAAAGTACCAGACCCAAAGTTTTCTTCCCAGACCAAAGACAAGTTGGTTTCCTCCGAGGTGAAGACCGCTGTGGAACAGGAGCTCTATCAGAGCTTTGCAACTTATCTTCAGGAGCAGCCTAGTGAAGCGCGGCTAATCGTCAACAAGATGATTGAGGCCGCCCGTGCCCGCGAAGCAGCGCGTAAAGCCCGTGACATGACCCGCCGTAAAGGCGCTCTGGATATTGCCGGTCTACCCGGCAAACTGGCCGACTGTCAGGAAAAAGATCCCGCTCTTTCCGAACTGTTTATAGTGGAGGGTGATTCCGCGGGTGGTAGTGCAAAGCAGGGTCGGGAACGGCGAAACCAGGCGATTCTACCGCTGAAGGGTAAAATCCTGAACGTTGAAAAAGCCCGATTTGATAAGATGCTGTCATCAGCAGAAGTCGGTAACCTGATTACGGCTCTGGGCTGTGGCATTGGGCGCGAAGAGTTTAACGTTGAAAAACTGCGTTATCATTCCATTATCATCATGACTGACGCCGACGTAGATGGTTCGCACATCCGCACCCTGCTGCTGACCTTCCTGTTCCGTCAAATGCGCGAAGTGATTGAGCGCGGTCACGTGTTCATTGCCATGCCACCGCTGTACAAAGTAAAGCGTGGCAAGCAAGAGCAGTATCTGAAAGATGAAAACGCCCGCGAGAGCTATTTGACCCAGACCGCATTGGAAGGCGCACAGCTGTTCGTTAACGCCGATGCGCCTGCCATCAAGGATTCTGCTCTGGAAACCATGGTGAAGGACTATCAGGCCGTGATGGCCATGATTGATCGCCTGTCACGCGCCTACCCGTCTAAGGTGCTGGCGCAGATGCTGCACAACAACACCCTCACCTTGGAACAGCTGAAAGACGAAAGCGCCGTTGCCAGCTGGGTAGGTCGCTTGGGTAATAACCTGGAACTGGATACCCGCACTGGTACCAAATACGTGTTCTCGGTCCATCACGACACCGAGCGCGATCTGTATCTGCCAATGGTAACCGTGCATTTGCACGGCATGGCTCACGAGCACGTGTTCAGCCATACGTTCTTTGAGGCGCCGTCTTACAAAGCCATCGCCCGCCTGGGTGAAACCCTGGACGCTCTGGTTGAAGAAGGAGCCTACGTTCAGCGTGGTGAGCGTAAGCAGGCTGTTTTGTCGTTTGAAGGCGCCCTCGCCTGGCTGATGAAAGAAGCTCAGCGCGGCCTGACCCTTCAGCGTTATAAGGGTCTGGGCGAGATGAACCCGGAACAGCTATGGGAAACCACCATGGACCCGGAATCCCGCCGTATGATGAAAGTGACCATTGAAGACGCTTTCGCTGCTGACCAGATGTTCACCACGTTGATGGGCGACGATGTCGAGCCGCGCCGTAACTTCATTCAGACACACGCTTTGGAAGTGACCAACCTGGATATCTGATCTTTCTAAAATTCGGGATCAAAAAAAACGGCGAAGATGTAAATCTTCGCCGTTTTTTTATACTTGAAATTTACTTTATTTATCAGCCAGATGGGGCGCCATTACCTGTTCCAGCTTGTACCCGGTCAGGCGGCTGATGGTACGCCACAAGTACCAGAAAATGAGCATCATCATTACCATAGAAGGAATGGCAATCATCGGATAGCTGACCAGCGTCATTCTCCCCAGTTCCTCGTTGAACGCTTGAGTGCCGGCGTCACTGGTCACAATCCAGCGTGCAAGCACGTAGTTCATGATGGATGAGAACAGAAAAGTAGCGGCAAAAAAGTAGCTGGCGTTCAGCAACCGGGCTTCAAATTCTGCGACTTTGCCCTTCTCTGCCAACGTTTGGTGAATCTTGTCCACGTCCAGCACGTTGGGATTGTACAGCAAGGTGCGCACCAGTGGGTAACGGGTGCGTGTAGACACCAGCACTGCCAGACCAATCACCGCAGGCACCGCGGCTTCTTTGATGGCCAGCCAGCCGGCGTCCAGTTCCAGCAAGCCAATGCCGCCGGTGAGGGTCACACTGATTATCCCCAACAGGGCGATAAAGTTCTTTTTTCCATAGCGGATCAATTCAAACAGACCCCAGCCCAGGGGAAACGCCAGGCCAACAATCAGCGCATTTACGCTGCCCAGGTATTCATCGCCGCTGAACTTCATCAGAATAACGGAAGGGATAACAATACTGACCAGCAGGTCTATCCAGGGCCTGGGTTTGTGATCGGATACAGATGCAGTATTCGGTGACGTCATGATTCTGCCTGGTTAATGAAACGGCGACGAGGCTGGCAAAGTTACGCGAGCCTCACTGGGCACTGAGCGCAGTATACGAGAAATAAGGGCACCTAGGTAAATACGCCGAGCCTGGCACGGTCGATTCAATTTTTGGTGACTAACAGACACAAAAAAGCCGGGCACTTTGCCCGGCTTATCAGAGTAAGCGAGTGCGGATTAGGCGCCAGCTTCTTTCAAACACTGCTCCAAAATGGCCAAGCCTTCTTCCAGTACCTCGTCTTCGATGGTAACCGGCATCAGAAAGCGCAGCGTGTTGCCGTACAAACCACAGCCAAGCAAAATCAACCCTTTGGCTTTGGCAAGTTTGGTAATAGCTCCGACCAGCTCTGGCATGGGTTTGTGGGTATCTTTACTTTCTACCAATTCAAACGCGGCCATGGAACCCAGGGTACGCACGTTGTCAACGTGGGCGAACTGCTCCTGCCACTGGTTGAAACGTTGGTTCAGCTTCTCGCCCAGGCGTTGGCTTTTGCCCAGAATATCCTCGGTCTCGAATACTTCAAACACCGCTAGCGCAGCTGCGCAGGCAGTCGGGCTGCCGGCGTAGGTGCCGCCCAAGGAGTTGGGACCACACGAATCCATGATTTTGTCGGTGCCTACGATGGCAGAAATCGGCATACCGTCGGCCATGCTCTTGGCCATGGTCATCATGTCTGGTTCAACGCCTGTGTGCTCAATTGCAAACATCTTGCCGGTACGGCCAAACCCGCTTTGTACTTCATCGACAATTAACACGATGCCGTTGTCGTCGCAGATTTTGCGCAGGGCTTTCATAAAGCTGGTGGGTGCCGGGTAGAAGCCGCCCTCGCCTAATACGGGTTCAATAACAATGGCGGCGGTATTGTGGGCCGGTGAATCCGCTTTCATGGTCATGGCCAGGCCACGCAGGGCTTCGTCTTCGCTGACGCCGTGATAGGGGACTGGATAGGGAGCCCGGTACACCATGCCCGGCATGGGGCCGAAGTCGGTCTGGTAAGGAGCCGCTTTGCCGTTCATTGCCATGGTCATGAAGGTGCGGCCGTGATATCCGCCATCGAAACAAATCACGTTAGTGCGACCGGTCGCTGCGCGGGCAATCTTCACCGCGTTTTCCAGGGCTTCGGCTCCGGAATTGGCCAGCATAACTTTGGCGTGGCCGCGAACAGGTACCACGTCGCTGAGTTTCTGCGCCAGCCGCACATAGCCCTCGTAGGGCATGACCGTCTGGCAAGTGTGCATTAGTTTGTCCAGCTGGGCTTTTATCGCTTCCACCACTTTCGGATGGCGGTGGCCGATGTTCAACACGCCAATACCGCCGGCGAAGTCGATCATGCGTTTGCCGTCTGCATCCCACAGTTCGGCGTTGGTGGCATGATCCGCAAACTGCTCGTTGGGGCTTGCGGCTCCGGCTGCTACGTAGCGTTCTTTGAGTGCTTGAAGTTCTTTGTTACTCATGTTTCTGTTCTCCCTGAGTGGGTATATTTGAACGAACCTGAATTAAATTTGGCTCGATTTATTGCAAAATTATAAGAACTACGATAGCACAAAACAACGCTATTCTCCAGTTTGGCTGCGGAACTGGAGCTGCGCCAGGCGCTGGTAGAGGCTGTTTTCCTGCATTAATTGCTGATGGCTGCCCACCGCCAGTAAATGGCCCTGGTCAAATACAGCAATGCGGTCAGCGTCTCGCACCGTAGCCAGGCGGTGGGCAATCACCAGCGTGGTACGGCCGGTTGTAAGCGCCGGCATGGCCTGCTGAACCAGGTTCTCGCTATGGGCATCCAGCGCGCTGGTGGCTTCGTCGAGCAGCAGAATGGGAGCATCCGCCAATAGCGCACGGGCAATGGCCAGGCGTTGCTTCTGGCCACCGGACAGACCCAGCCCGCCATCACCCAGTCGGGTTTGGTAGCCGTCGGGCAGAGCCACGATAAACTCATGGGCGTGGGCAATGCCGGCGGCCTCTTCGACATCGGCCTGAGTCGCCTGTGGACGTGCGTAGCGAATATTATTGGCAACCGTACCGTGGAACAGCGCAGGGTTCTGCGGCACCAAGGCAAAGCAGCTGCGCAGGGCTTGCAGTGATACATCACGGGTATCCGTGCCATCAATGCGCACGCAGCCGCTGCTGGATTGATAAAAATGTAGCAGCAGATCAAACAAGGTGGATTTGCCCGCCCCTGATGGCCCCACGATCGCTAACGTCTCGCCTGCCCGCACCTCAAGGCACACGTCCTGCAGAGCGGGCTGAGCGCTGCGGCCCGGGTAGCTGAACGTCAGGTGCTCAAGACGTATTCCACCTTTTACCGGCTGAGGAAACTGCTCGGGTAAATCGACCGGGCGCTGAAACTCAGACTTGGTCTGCAATAGCTCGAATAGCCGTGCGGCTGACCCTGCTGCCCGTTGCAGTTCCCCAATCACTTCACTGATGGCGCCGGCAGCAACACCCACCAATAAGCTGTAAAATACAAAGGCAGCCAGCTCGCCCGGCGTAATGCGACCGTAAATTACATCCAGACCACCAATCCATATCACCACGCCCACCGCTCCCATCACCAGAGTAATGGCCATGGTGGTTAGCCAGGCACGCTGGCGAATGCGGGCATGTGCGATATCAAAGGCGTTTTCAGAAACTTCAGAAAAATGCTGGCGGTCGTGGGGCTGATGGTTAAACGCCTGCACGGTTTTTATCTGGGTTAAATTTTCGCCTACGTAGCTGCCCACATCGGCTATCCGGTCCTGGCTTAGGCGCGACAGCTGCCGTACCCGCCGGCCAAAAATCACGATGGGTACAATCACCAGCGGAAACCCCATTACTATTACTGATGCCAGCTTGGCGTTGGTGATAAACAACAGCACCAAACCGCCAATCAGCATCAGCGCGTTTCGCAGCGCAATCGACACCGTGGAGCCAATCACTGATTGCAGCACCGTGGTATCAGCCGTAAATCGCGACTGTATTTCCAACGCTCGGTTGCTCTCGAAAAATCCCGGGTTCAGATCAATCAAGTGGTTGAACACCCGTTTGCGGATATCGGCGACCACCCGCTCGCCAATCCACGACACCAGATAAAAACGGGCGAAAGAGCCCGCCGCCAGGCCAAGAACCAAAACAAAAAACAGCCCCACAGCCCGCGCCAGATTGGCCGGTGACTCGGTGGCCAATCCTTGATCCACCAGAATACGTAGCCCCTGACCTAATCCAAGGGTGATTCCCGCCGTAATAACTAGGGCGACTATCGCGCCAGCAACGGCTTTGCGATAGGGATGAATAAACCCGACAACCAGTTTCAAAGCTTCGCGATGAACGGTGTTGATAGTGTGCCTCCTGATAAGTGGGTACTGTAAACTTCCGCAGACTTACGATCTGTATTGCCAAAGGGTTTATCATACGCCCCTCTGCTCTGTGACCATTAAGGAATCTCTGTGCGCCCCTACGCCGACAACGACTACCCTGCCAACCACAAGCCGGACTGGAAAATCATCGCCGGCCTATGGCCCTACCTGGCGGAATACCGTGGCCGGGTGATACTGGCGGTCAGCATGCTGATCATGGCGAAAGTGGCCATCGTCACCACGCCGATTGCATTGAAATACATCGTCGATTATCTGGATCAAAATCGTGGCGCTGACATGGTGCTGTGGATCCCGCTGATGTTAGTGCTGGCCTATGGCGCGCTGCGTTTTGGTAGCACCCTGTTCAGCGAGCTGCGTGACGCCATCTTCGCCCGTGTTGCCGAACGCGCCATGCGGCGGGTGTCGTTGCGGGTGTTTCGCCACCTTCATGCCCGCGAGTTGGCGTTTCATCTGGATCGCAAAACCGGTGGCCTGGCGCGGGATATAGAGCGCGGCACCAATGGCATCAGCTTTTTACTGCGTTTTACCCTGTTCAATATTGTGCCCACCCTGCTGGAAATCGCGATGGTGGCAGGCATTCTGCTGGTCGCCTTCAACGTCAGTTACGTGCTGGCGATATTGGTGTCAGTGGTGGTATTCGTCGTTTTTTCTATCCGCGTCACCGAATGGCGCACGGCTTTTGTGCGCGAAGCCAACAACCGCGACAATCAGTCTAACTCCCGCGCCATCGACAGCCTGCTGAACTACGAAACCGTTAAATACTTTAATAACGAGCGCTTTGAAGCCGAGCAATACGACGAAGATCTGGATTTGTGGGAGCAGGCGCGACTTAAAAACCGCACGTCTATGGCGGTGCTGAACATTGGCCAGGCGTTTATTATCGGCGCTTCCATGGTGGCCATTATGGCCATGGCCGTGCGCGAAGTGGCCAGCGGGCAGATGACCCTGGGCGACTTCACCATGGTGAATGCCTACCTGATCCAGTTGTTCATTCCGCTGAATGCTTTGGGGTTTGTGTACCGCGAAATTCGCCAGTCACTGGTGAATGTAGAGCGTCTGTTCGGCTTATTGGGCGACAAGCCGGCGATTGAAGACGCCGCCGATGCCAAAGCTCTGGCGATTACAAAAGGCGAAGTGCAATTCCACGACGTGCGCTTCAGCTACCATCAGGAACGGGCCATTCTGAAAGGTGTGAACATCACCATACCCGCAGGCCACACCATTGCGGTAGTTGGCGCCAGCGGTGCTGGTAAATCCACCTTGGCACGGCTGCTGTTCCGTTTTTTTGATGTAAACAGCGGCAGCATCACCATTGATGGGCAAGACATTCGCAACATCACCCAAGATAGCCTGCGCGCGGCCATTGGCGTGGTGCCGCAAGACACCGTGCTGTTCAACGACACCCTTTACAGCAACCTGGCCTACGGCCGCCCCGGCGCCAGCGAAGCCGAAGTACACCACGCGGCCCGCCAGGCGAACCTGGATGTGTTTATCCGTAGCCTGCCGGATGGTTATAGCACCAGAGTGGGTGAGCGTGGACTGAAGCTTTCCGGTGGCGAAAAACAACGCGTTGCCATTGCTCGTGTATTACTGAAAAATCCGCCGCTGCTGATTCTGGACGAAGCCACGTCATCGCTGGATTCGATCTCTGAACAGGCCATTCTGGATGCCCTTAACGAGGTTACCCAGCAGCGCACTACGTTGGTGATCGCTCACCGCTTGTCCACCGTGCGCGACGCCGACACCATTTTGGTGATGGACGAGGGCCAGATTGTGGAGAGCGGTGGCCACAATGAGTTGTTGGCAAAGGATGGCTATTATGCCCGGCTGTGGTTGCAGCAACAGCATAGTGATGATGAAGAGACGACTGAAAAAGAATAGATGAACAAGGATTTGCCACACGTTTGAGTAAGCAGACCTCCGTGTCGGAGTTCCGAAAATCGCCCGCAAGTACGTCCCTGTAGGGCTTAACTGCAGCCATCCATGGCTGCAGAAATTTTCGGAACTCCGACACGGAGGTCTGCCGATGCATTTACGGCGACCGAAGCTCCACTTAAGAATCGGCGTGATACTCCAAAGAACCGAATAGCGGGTATGGAGGAAGAATTGCCAAAAACGTCTGCAGCCATGGATGGCTGCAGTGGAGCCCTACAGGGATGTATTCACGGGCGGTTTTGGCAATTCTTCCTCCATGCCAGCGTCACCGCCATAGCAGCATTATCAGTTCACTGGTGTCGCACCAAGCACCGCACCCAACCCCGAAGCCCGCACCACTCGCTGCCCCACGCTGTCGCTGAATACGCTGGCGTCACCGGTTATCAAACTGAACCAGTTTCTTGCCCGGGTGATGCCGGTGTAAATCAGCTCCCGTGTGAGTACCGGGCTTACCCGGTCCGGCAGTATCAGGCAGGTGTGGTTAAACTCCGAACCCTGGGATTTATGCACGGTCATGGCGTACACGGTTTCCAGCTGTTGCAGCCGGCTGGGTGAAATCCAGCGAATGTCGCCGCTGCCGTCACTGGTGGGAAAGGCCACACGCAACACCGTCTGTGTTTTTTCGTCATCGCTTTGCGGGTCCGTGACTGTGCCCATGTCCGAGGCAACGCTGAAGGTAATGCCGACGTCGCCGTTCATCAGTCCCAGGTTGTAATCGTTACCGGTAACCAGCACCGGCCGGCCGGCGTACCAGCCTTCGGCTCGAGGAATCAGCCGTTGCGCCAGCAGGTGATGGGCGATCAAGTCGTTCAGCCCTTCCACACCCCATGGCCCGCGGCGCAGGGCGCAGAGTATTTGAAAATCACTGAAAGCTTGCAATACCGATTTGGCCAGTTGGTCCCACTGCCCGGTTGTGCTGTTGCTGTCCAGATTGTGATCCTGCATCAGTGTTAAGTAGCGGCGGTAACCCAGCGGTGGCGGAAGAGGCTGGCCGTTGCCATCAATCCGTCCTTCTCCGTTATTACGGAACGCGTGCTGGCTACCGCTGACCACATGGCCACAGATAAGCGCCTGGGTGCTCTCCAAAGATGGGTTTTTGTTGCGACCATTGAGCCACACCACATCTTCAAACGTTGCGTCACGGGCCTGCTGCAGGGTGTCGGCGCCCAGCGTGTTGGTGTTAACCGCTTCGGCCAGATGGCGAATACCGCTGCCTTCGGCAAAGCGGTAACTCTTACGCAGCATGGCCACCGCCTGGTCCAGGGGCTGGCCGTTTGAATCCTGCAAGACTGCTGGAATGTCGGTGCCAGTGATGGCTTTCAGCCACTGCACTGTCGCTGGCAGATAATGCCCGTCTGGCGCGCGCTGGCACAGTTCGCCCAGCACCGCACCGGCGTCTACCGAGGCTAGCTGATCTTTGTCACCTAACAGAATCAGTTGGGCGCTTGCCGGCAGTGCATCGAACACCGACGCCATCATATCCAGATCCACCATGGAGGCTTCGTCAATCACCAGAATATCCACCAACAGGGGGTTATCGCGGTTGTGGCGGAACTTGCGAGTGTCCGGACGGCTGCCAAGCAGCCGGTGCAGGGTGGTTACCTTGGTGGGTATATCCGCCAATGCGACCTGCCCCGGTAATTGCGCCAATGGCAGCCGGCTGACAGCGCCGCCGATGGATTCGTTCAGTCGCGCAGCGGCTTTGCCTGTCGGCGCGGCCAGGCGAATGCGGTACTTTCTACCTTTCTTCCCGTCCCCCCCTTCCCGCTCCGGTGACTCGCCTGCGACTGACTGCAAGGCCGCAAGCAGGTTGACCACCGTGGTGGTTTTGCCGGTGCCGGGGCCCCCGGTAATCACTGCAAAGCGGTTGCGGGCCGCCAGGGCACAGGCCAGCTTTTGGTAATCGACAGAGTTTTGGGGATTCTGCGAGTTTAAAGCGCTTTGAGAATTTTGAGAGCTTTGAGAATTTAAAGAGCCCTGCGGTTTAAACAGCACGTCCAGCGCCTTGCTCAAAGTGGCAGCCGCGGGCGATAGCGGGTCAGTCAGAGGGGATGGCTGCGCCAGTCGCTGTTGAATGCCGGCAGCAATATGCTGTTCGTAGCGCCAGAAGCGGCGCAGGTACAGCCGGGTTCCACTCAGCACCAGCGGCGTGGTGTGCGAGCCATCACTGACTGCTAACGCATCGTTCAGTACGGCAAGGCACTCCGGCACGGACACCTGTGCCAACAGATCACTTGGCCGGGTTTGGCCAGGGTCAGTGTTTGTCGGATCTGAGAAAAGCTCTTTATCAGAGCTGGCCCGGCTTGCCTTGTTCTGGCTGCTGGCTGCCGTTGGCTCTTCGGGCGGCAGTGACAATGTTGTTGCGGCATCAGCCATCAGAGTCGCAAGGTCCACGCATACGTGGCCGCGGCCCACTTGATGGGAGACCAGTGCGGCGAGGAGTAAAACCAGTGGTGCCGGTGCTTTACCCTGTTCGTCTGATAAATCCCGGATCAGCTGCGCAAAGCGTACGTCTAGCGGGCGTATCCAGCCGGCTTGTTGCCATGCGTCCAGCTGTTCTAGCAGAGCATCGGTGTGCTGCAGGGCAAGCCTGTTGTCACGGGAGCTGGCGATAACAGGTGTCGTCTCATCCAAATCAAAGGCAAACTGGTTGTCGAAATTCCGGGTTTTGCTCATGCTGCTACCTCCGCGGCGGCGGCTTTGCCATCAAACATGGCATCCAGTTGCTCCATCAGTGCTTTCGGTGGCTTGTCGCAAAACGCCCCGGCTCCCGGCGCATGGATGCCGCGCAAAAACAGATAGACCGCACCGCCCACGTGTTGGTCATAATCGTAATCTGGCAGGCGTGCTTTCAGAAGCCGGTGCAGGGCCAGCAGATAAAGGACATATTGCAGGTCATAGCGTTTTTCTAAGATGGCTTCGCCCATGGCCTGGTTGGTGTAGGCGCTGTCGTTGTCACCCAGCACATTGGATTTGTAGTCCAGCACGTAATACTGCCCGTTGTGTTCAAATACCAGATCAATAAAGCCTTTCAGCATGCCGTTGAAGCGCCCGCCTTCCACTCGTGGGCGGTCAGCGCCATTGAGGGTGTTTTGGGTAACCAGCTTGTCCAGTGCGCGTGTGCTGACGTTGCGGCTTTCAAACCAGAACTCCAGTTCCGGGCGCAGCGTTTTCAGGCTGGCCAGGCTGGTGCTGTCGCCGCTATTACTGCTGTCACTGCCATGGCCCAGCGGCAGCGGCTGGCGGATCAGCGCGAGTATCCAATGTTCCAGAGTGTCTACCCAATCGCTCCAGCCCCGGGTACTGCAGCGGCGGGTGAGCTGTTCTCGCAGTAGCGTGGGGTTGTCCACAAGGTGTTGCAGGCCCTGTTGTACACACCATTCCAGAATATCGTGCAGAAAGGTGCCGGGGCCTGCGCCTTTGGGAAAATAGTGCAGGCTGTGGCTGAGCAGAATGGCAGCGTCTTCTTCATCGCTTGTGTGCGTGCCTTCTTCGAGCAGGTTCTGGGTTTCAGCGTCTTCGAATTCACTGGCAAACACAATGCCGGTGCCAGACAGGCCGCTGTATTCCAGGGATGAGTAGCTGGCAATCCACCAGTCTTCGCGAGCCTCGCGGGTAGACACCCGTGCGAGCCCCAAGGCTCCAGGCGCCGGTTCTGCATAGTGCTGGCTAGTGGCTTCCGGTAACGATTCCACGAAGAGTTCGCCGTGGTCAACGGCCAGCTGCTGCAGGGCGCCACTCAGCGAATGTTTGGCGGCAGGATTACCGCTTAGCAGATACCCTAGGCCGCTAAGCTGCCAGTTTTCAATTTCGGTTACGCCTACCCAAGTGGCAAACCGGGCGCGGGTCAGGGCGACGTAGAGTTTGCGGATGTCTTCGCCCAGGCGCTCTTTGTCCGCCTGTTCGACGTCGTTGGGTGTGGGGTCGAACACGGTGATCAGTTGGTCGTTGTCGTCGTGATAACGTACAAACGCCTGTTTCTCGTTTTCCGCGCGGTAGGCGGTGCCAAAGGGTAAAAACACCAGCGGGTATTCCAGGCCCTTGGATTTGTGAACGGTGATCACTTTTACCAGCCCGGCATCGCTTTCCAGACGCAGGGTGCGGTGTTCGTCTTCTTCGTCGGCGGCCCGCAGGATAGCGGTAAAGTGGTGCACCAGTGCGTGTTCGCCGTCCAGCTGCAGGCTGTCTTGCTGCAGCAGTTCGGCAATGTGCAGAATGTCGGTTAGCCGGCGTTCGCCGCCGGCGCGCTGCAGCAGCCTGCCGGGTACGTCAAAATCCATCAGGAAACTGCGCAGCATGGGTAGCACACCCTGGCTTTGCCACTGCTGCTGGTAGCCCATGAAGCGCTCGATTTCGCGCTCCAGGGCCATCTCGTTAGTGAGTAGCTGATCAAGATAGACCCAGGGCAAGCCCAGGGTTGGTGTGGCCAGGGCCGCGCGTGCATAGGCCAGCTGGCGGGGTTCGGCAAAGGCTTTTAGCCAACACAGCACTTCTTTTGACTCTTGAGACGCCAGTACCGAATCCCGGTCAGACAGGTACACGCTTTTTATTCCCCGTTGCCCTAGTGCATTTCGCACCGCTGCAGCTTCTTTACGGTTGTTTACCAGAATGGCAATGTCTTTGGGTTCTACCGGCTCGATGTCATTCAGGTCGGTTTCCAGCGCAAAACCGGCCAAACTCTGCTGCCCTAACGTCAGCAGGCGCGCAATTTCACTGGCGCAGGTGCCGGCCACATCAAGGGTGGCGTTGCCTTTGGCCAGGCCTTTGCGATTGCCGCTTTTGTCGGTGTTTTCGCTTTCACTGGCCCACAACGTCAGGCTGGGTTGCAGCTCGCCGTTGATGGCCCAAAGGCGCTTGGTGCCGTGGGCCTCGACAGCCTGAAATGGCAGCGCTGAGGCATTGCCTTTGCCGAACAGAAAAGCGCCTTCGGGGCTGTGTTGGTCGCCATACTCGAACACCCGGTTCACCGCCGCCACCATAGGCCGGGACGAGCGGAAGTTGCGGCCCAGTGTCCAGGTACGGTCGCGGGCGCCGGTGCGGGCGTCCAGATAGGTGTAAATGTCGGCGCCGCGGAAGCCGTAAATGGCCTGTTTCGGATCGCCGATCATCAGCAGGCAGGTATCCGGATGATTCTCTGCCACCCGGTAAATGCGGTCGAAGATTCGGTACTGAACCGGATCGGTGTCCTGAAACTCATCGATTAACGCTACCGGGAACTGGCGACGGATGGTGGCCGCCAGCTGGTCACCACGGGGGCCGTGTAAAGCGTCGTCTAGCCGGGTGAGCAGATCATCAAAACCCATTTCCGAGCGTTTCTGTTTTTCCGATTCCAACCGCGCCGCAATCCAATGGGTCGAGTGGCGAAGAATATCGGCCTCTGCGCTGGGCAGGTTTTCGCTGAAGGCGATCAGTTCTGCGATAACGTCAAAAGCCTGGTGATGTGGTACATCGCCATCGCCTTTGAGTTTTGTCGCAAGCACTTCTGGTGTCTGGTTCTGAAAGCCGGCTTTCTCCAGCCCGGCCGGGTAGAGTTCATCGGAGTTTGCCCAGTCTAGTAATGTGTCCCAGGCCGTAATCATCGGTTTCATACTGCCGCCGTGCAGGCGTTTGCTTTTGTTCAGTGCCAGCAGCATGTCGGTTACTTCGGGCTTCCAGTCTGCCCAGGGGTGGGCTTTCAGTGTTTTTGACTGATTTTTGCGCTGCTGTGCTGTGGCCTCAATCAGCTGTTCTACATCGCCGCTAGTCGCGTCGAGAGAAGCAACAGCCAGGAGCAGATTGCGCACCGCCTTTTGCAGATGGTCCGGGGTTTTCCAGTGGTCAATAATCTCGTCCATCAGCTCCGCTGATAACGGATAGATAAACGTACGCCAGTAATCCCGCACCACTTCGTCCATCAGGCTGCTTTGGTCGGTTTCCAGGGTAAGCCGGAACAGGCTGCCGCTGTCGAATGCGTGTTCGCTGAGCATTCGGTTGCACCAGGCGTGAATGGTAGACACCGCGGCTTCGTCCATCCACTCCGCTGCCAATAGCAGTTTTTTGCGGCAGTCTGGCCAGGTGGCCGGGTCTGGATAGCTGTCATCCCGCAGTTGGTGAATCAGCGCGGTTTCCGCTGTAGGGGTGGTGCTGCCGGCGACATTGGAAAACACTTCGGCGGCTTGGGTCAGCCGAATGCGAATGCGATCCCGCAGCTCTTTGGTGGCAGCGTCGGTAAAGGTCACCACCAGCAGGTTTGGCGGTACCAGGCCCGCGGCCAGGGCGCCGCCTTCAGGTTGGCCGTGGCCCAGTACCAGGCGCACGTACAAAATGGCAATGGTGAAGGTTTTGCCGGTGCCGGCGCTGGCTTCAATCAGGGTGCTGCCGTTCAGGGGTAGCGCCAATGGGTCAAGATTGGGGTTTGGTTGTTTAGTAGCTTTCATACCTTGTCCTCAAACTGACCGGCGGCGGATTTGTTTTGCTCGGCTTCCCACAGGGGCACGTAGAGTTCGTGCAGCAGGGCTTCAAACTCGCCGCTTTCCAGCAGTAGTTCAGCGCTTTCAAAGGCGCCGCGTAGGTAGCCGGTGTCGCGTTCTAACGCCACTGTGTAAGCTTGCTCGGCGTCGCTGATGGCGCGCTCGTGTTCACCAAGAAATTTTTTGCTTTGATAAAAACTGTAAATCCAGGCGAAACCGGCTTCACAGTGCACCGGTAATGCGCGCGTATTGGCGTCCATCCAGCGCGCCAAAATGGCGTCCAGATGCTTGCGTGCGGTTTCCTTTGCCAGAGGTGCGAAGCGCACATTGCGCTTTTCTTCTTTGCCTAGAATCAGGGTTTCAAAGGGCTGCGCTGCCATTTGCCCGGCCAGGTGAATCACCCAGTCGCGCATCAGATTGGCGTAGCGAATTTTTTTGGTATTGCCGCTGCCAGTGAGCAGGCTGGAGCCCGCGATGACTAACCGGCAGAGCTTACCTTCGTGGTTGCGGCGCAGGTGATCAATCAGGTCCAGTACCTCCACCGAGCCAACGCTGTTGGCCAGGCGATATTCAAACGGCAGCGGTTCGCCGACTTCCTCGGGCCATTCGGCCAGCGCGCTTTGATAACGTTCGAATAAATTTGGCAGACGGCCAGACAGCTCGCTGCGCAGCCGGTGCTCGGTGATTCCCATGCCAAGGTCGCCGCGCCGGGCCATGCGGTCCAGGGTCGTTTCCAAGCGTTGTTCCAGATCTTCCTCGCTACTGGCTTTTAGCAAGCCCTGTTCAATCAATTCGGTGTCCAGGCGCCAGCGGTCTAGGCCATTCAAATCAAAGTTTTCGGTGTCGGTGTCGTCGTCTTCCACGTCTTCAAAGCGCACCTGAAGGCGGCGCTGGTAAAACGTGTCTATCGGTTTTTTCAAAAAACCGGACAGATCATTCAGGGTGACGGGTTCTTCCGGCTGCTGGTAAGCCAACGCCTGCTGTTGCTCATCCGCCGCGCTAGTGCCGTGGGCACTGCGCCATTCGTGTTCGTAGGTGAACAGGCTGCGGGCGTGTCGGGTTTGGGGAAAATAGTCGCGGCTGAACGGTTGCAGCGGATGGCAGATGGTCAGTGCATCCGTTACCGCGACAGTGGGCTGCCCTGGCAGTTGCCATAAGCCGTTCAAATGATCCTGCAATTGGCCCACCAGCACCGATGGCGGCCTTGGTGAATCGTCGCGAATGCTGTGCCCTACCCAGCTGATGTAAAACTGTTCGCGCGCGGACAGCATAGCTTCCAGAAACAGATAACGGTCGTCTTCCCGGCGGGAACGGTCGCCCGGTCTATAATCCTGCGCCATGAGGTCAAAATCCACCGGCGGCCGCGAGCGCGGGTAATCGCCGTCGTTCATGCCCAGCAGGCACACGGTGCGAAACGGTATGGCGCGCATAGGCATCAAGGTGGCGAAGTTCACCTTGCCGGCCAGAAAACGCTGGTTCAGGCCGCCTTCATCCAGGCCGTCCAATAGCACGTCTTTTACAATGTTTAATGGCAACACCTGATGCTCCAGCCCTGCGGCCAGTGTGTCGTCCAGCCATTGTTCCAACTGGCGGCGAAAGCGGTTCAGCAGCAAAAGGTCATGGCCTTCTACCTTGTGGAAAAACTGTTCCAGCATGGCGGCGAACAGCGCTTCCCACTGTTGCGGCGTGCGGCTTGCCTGTAGGTCTTGCCACACCTTTTCCAGGCGGTAAACAAAGTCGCCAAGGCGTCCGGCCAGGCTGGCCTGCAAGCCGCCAATTTCGCCGTAGGGCTGAACGCCGGCCCAGGGCTCGTCGTCGCCCATGCCGTAACCTAACAGCATGGAACGCAGGCCAGATTGCCAGGTGTTGCGATCCAGATCGGCTGGCAGCTCCAGGCTTTCCCGGTGGGCACCGTGCAGGCCCCAGCGAATATTGGCACCTTCTACCCAGCGCCGCGCCAAGGGGATTTCCTCTTCGGCAATCTCGAACCGATCGCGAATGCCGGGCACTTCCAACAGGCTGATGATTTCGCTCACCCCAAAGCGGTGTCGCGGCAGCGACATCAGGGTTTCCAGGGCTATCAATACCGGTTCGTGGTTGCGCTGGCCCTGATCGGAAATGGTAAACGGAATATGGCGTTTGCGCCCGGCGGTATAGCGGCCAAACACCGCCTGAATGTGGGGTGCATACACGTTGATGTCGGGCACCATCACCATGATGTCGCGGGGGCGTAAGGTGTCATCGGCGTTAAACGCGGCCAGCAGCTGGTCGTGCAGTATTTCCACTTCACGCTGTGGGCTGTGGGCGTTGTGAAACACCATGGAATGGTCATCTTGCAGATTCAGCTCGCGTTGTTCATCGCGAATCTCCTGCAGCGGCGTCAGGTTGTAAATATCGTTCTTCAATTGGTGAAGCAGGCAGGTTGCCTGACCTGCACCGTGCTCGGAGAAGATGTCGATCTTCTGATCCGGGGTCTGGAAACTGTTGCGGTACTCGTCGGGGTTGTCGAACTCGTCCAGCAGGCGAATGTAATCCCGGCCCTGTTTACCCCAGGCTGCCAACAGCGGATTGGCGTGTTGGTGCAGCTGGTCGGCATCGTCGATCTGCGACAGCGTGGGGTGGCTGGCACCGCGCTTGCGCTCGGCTTTGAGCAGTTCGCGATCGCTGACAATATCGGCCCAGTAGAACTGCGAAGGGTTGTGAACGCAGAGCACTACCTGGCTGAAGCGGCTAAGCACGTATAGCGCTTCAAGCGCCTGGCGTGGCAAAGACGATACACCGAACACCACAATGCGTTTTGGTAAGCGGCTCGGATGGGAAGGCGCGGTAACCTGTTGGCCCTGTTTCATAAAACGGGTGTGAATCTGCGAGCGACTGGTGTGCGCCTCGGCGCCGGTGTCTTCCACCAGCTTACGCCACAGCATTGGCTGCCAGCGGGTATCTTCTTCAATCGGTTTTTCGCCGTTACGGGTGCTAATCACCACATCCCGGCCCTGCTCCCAGGCCGCCAACCAATCGGCGCGGAACACCTGGTACTGATCAAACAGATCCGCCACCTTCTCTGCCAGCTGAAATGCCCGCAAATCGGTGTCGCTGCCGTCTAGGAAGCGTGCCAGCGGGTTGAACGCCTCATCTGTAAGAACAAGTTCCGGTAGCAGCCGGTAAAGCCGCCACACCAGCCTGCGTTTATCAAAGGGGGATTGCTCTGGCACCGCGCCGTCCGGCAGCACGGCGCGGTAGGCCTGCCAGATGAATCGCGCCGGGAATAAAAAATCCATACCGGCGGCAATGCCCAAACCACCTTCGCTACCATCCTCTGAGCGCTTTTCCGCCAGCGCCAGCTTTAGCCACTGGGCAATACCGTTGCTTTGCACCAGAAACGTTTCGCTTTGCAGCGGCGGCAGCGGGTTTTGTTGGCAGATAAACACCACCGCCCGGCGCAGATCTTCTAAATGATTGGCGTGAATGGCGTGAAAACCGGGGGTAATGTGGGCATTTTCACGGGTGGCACTTGTGGAGGGAACGGCCATGGTCTTCCTTGTCTGGTATTGGGTTCAATCCCGATACGTCAGCTTAGCGTATGTGACCACAGAAGCGGACAGTCTGAAACCTTGCATGATAGAAAATTGTCGCAAGGTAAATACCTTACTGAACGGATGATCATGAGCAGAATAGAGTTGGTCAAAAGCGCCGTAAATAAACAGTTGAACGACAGTTACGATTTGCTGGCTGTGCGACTGCTGTTCCCGCCGGAACACGTGGTTGTAAACATACAAAAGGAAATCAAGGATTTGTATGTTTATCCGGAAAGGCTTGAAAGCGGTTATTGCGACGAGTGGCGCGCCATTGCGACGCGCGCTCTGTTCCGTAATGCCTTCGGCGAGCACTGGCGGTCGGATGAAGAAAATCTGCAGCTTTACCTGAAACACTGCGCAGCCAGGCTTACACTTGAGGAGTCCGCAGCACCATTTTACCCGTATTGGTTAAAATATGGTCAACAAAAGGGTTTCGTCATGGGCCAGCAACTTACCTGCACCACAAAGAGCGTTGTTCTGTTTCTGATAATAAGTTTGGGTTTTGCGCTTGTTTGGGCATCCCAGTCTTTTGCCAACGATAATGATGAAGAAGCCGGAATTCAGGACACGATCCAGATTCAAGACTCTATCTTGCGCCAGATCGAAGCGTTCGCTAACAACGACGGTGAGCAAGCCTGGGCCTATGCTTCCGAGGGTATCAAGCGTCGCTTCGGATCGTCACAGGTGTTTGTGGAAATGGTGCGCGAAGCCTATCCTGCCGTACACAGTGCCACCCAGATTGAGTTCACCGAAAGCGTGCCCCACGGTATTTTCCACATTCAGGTAGTGAAGCTCAAAGGCCCCGAGGGCAAATCCTGGGACGCCTACTATCGAATGGTACAGGTAGAAGACGTGTGGAAAGTCGCTGGCGTGCGCCTGCAACCGGCTGACATAGGCATTTGAAATAGTATATAGCTGCTTAATCCCCTATGAAGGATATTATTGACTTTATACCCTATGCGGTATAAAACTTAATTTATCTTCTAAGGGGTATGTTTATGAAAATTACTTCACCTGAAGCGCTGTCTACCGCCATTAAAAATGCCAGACATCACCAAAACCTGAGCCAGCAGGCGACTGCGGCCACAGTCGGCGTGAAACAGGCCACGGTTTCCAACTTTGAGAATCACCCGGAGAAAAGCCGAATCGAGACTCTATTCAAGCTCCTTTCCGCTCTTGATCTTGAATTGCGTGTGGTGGAGCGCGGTGCTTCGGATTCGGTAATCGGTTGGAGCGAAGAATGGTGATTGTCCATGCCTGATTTACTTGTGGCCCTGAACGGTATTGAAGTCGGAAAGTTAACGTTAGAAACCTCCGGCGCTATGGTTTTCCAGTATTCTCCTGCCTGGCAAAATCAGCCCGGTGCCCGAGCTATCTCTCTTTCACTGCCGTTGTCTTCGAAGGTATATCGCGGGGCGTTGGTTTTTAATTTTTTTGATAACCTTCTGCCAGACTCGAATGCCATAAGATCTCGCATGCAAGCACGTTTCAGCGCTCCTACCCGCCATCCTTTTGATCTACTTTGGAGTGTTGGCCGAGACTGTATTGGCGCCATTCAGCTCTATCCTCAAGATTGCGAAGTGCCGAATGTCCGAAAGGTGACAGCTGAACCACTTGACACCACAGCGATCGAGTTCTTGCTGGGCAATTATCAAGACGCACCGCTAGGTATGGCGCGGGAAAATGACTTTCGCATTTCACTGGCGGGTGCTCAGGAAAAAACGGCGTTACTCTGGTATCAGGAGCATTGGCAACTCCCCACCGGGAGCACGCCCACCAGTCATATCTTCAAGCTCCCAATCGGTTTTCTGGATCATAGCAATATTGATCTTCGTGAAAGCGGTGAGAATGAATGGCTCTGTTTACAGCTTTTAAAAGCCTTTGGGTTGTCCACTGCTAATGCGGAACTTGGGCAGTTTGGCCGTCAGAAAGTATTAATTGTCGAACGTTTTGATCGGCGCTGGTCGAAGGATTCCGCTTGGCTAATGCGATTGCCTCAGGAAGACTTTTGTCAGGCCCTCGGCGTAGCACCTGCGATCAAGTACGAGAGCGATGGCGGCCCGGGAATTCACGATGGTATGAAGCTTCTTCTTGGTTCCCAGGAGGTTCAAAAGGATCGCGAAACCTTCTTTAAAGCCCAGATATTGTTTTGGCTGCTGGCGGCGATTGATGGCCATGCAAAAAATTTCAGCCTTTTTATAGAGCCTGGCTCAGCCTATCGGATGACACCGCTGTACGACGTGATCTCCGCCTATCCGCTGATGGCGCAAGGCAGTCTGGCATCGCAAAAAGCAAAAATGGCGATGTCTGTTAAAAGCCGTAACCGCCATTACCATTGGGATCGAATTCAGCAAAGGCATTTCATCAGTACGGCTCATCAAGTTGGTTTCTCCCGCGAGAGGGCGAGCGAGCTCCTCGACGAGATCGCCGAACAGGTGCCCCGTGCAATCAGCGCCGTAGAAGCCCTGTTGCCCGTTGATTTTCCATCGCGCATTAGTGAATCCATTTTGGACGGTGTGAACAACCAAGCTAAAAAAATAAAGTAAATTCAGGCGTCAACTCATTAAATTCGAGTGGTTGCATTGCACCTCCTCAATCAGGTCTGTCCGTGTCTTTATGAGCAAGCATCACCAGGATTTCAGGCCCGCCGCGGCGAATCTTGAAAACCCCCTGTACTACCTGGAAAACATGGAAACGGTGGTGGCGTGGGCGGCTAACCACCACTCCGATCTGCTGTCGGCGCCGGAGAATGCCCGGCTGGGCGAGTTCTTTGATTTGCCCCGTCCTGCCCGCGCTTTGTTGACCCGAATGGTGATGCGCAGCGGTGATCTATTTCGAGTGGATAAGCTGAATTACCCGGAGCTGGGCAGCCCTGAATCCGATGCATTGAAGGAGCTGATTGCGGCAGACTGGCTGGATATCGCTCCGCTGCTGATGCTGGAAGACCTGTTTCGCCTGTTCACTCTGGCCGAACTCCGCCCTGGGTTTGTGCCGGTTCTGATGCAGGCCGGTTTCGCCAAAAACCTGGCCAAAGCCCAGATGCGCGATGTGTTGAAGGGTACCTACGCCGATGCCCGTACCGTGATCGACTGGCTGGGTGACTCTGGTTCGCCGGTAGTTCGGGTGAGCTCAATGGCACTGTTCGATCGCGTTCGTTTGATGTTCTTCGGCAACCTGCGCCAAAGCTGGTCGGATTTTGTGCTGGTGGAGCTGGGCCACCACCGCTATGAAAAGGTGCACTTTACCCCTGAAGCCCGGGCTTTCTCCGAACGTAGCCAAGTGGATACCTATCTGGCCATGCACCACTGCCGAGAATGTCTGGACGCTGGAATGTCGGCCGCTGAAGTGTGGGCCCAGGTGCCGCAACCTTCTGACAATCCGTGGCTGACCAGTCGCCGCGATCGTCTTTTGTTGGAGTTGGGCCGACAGGCGGAACGTCAGGGCGAGCGGAAACTGGCTTTGGAAGCACTGGCCGCCAGCGGTCATCGGGAAGCCCGATTAAAACAATTGCGGCTGTTGGAAAGGATGAAGCGCTTTGATGAAGCCTGGACTATTGCCGCTGACTGGAAGCCCGCCGAACTTAGCGATGCCGAAACCCAGGGCCTGGCGCGGATTCTGAAGCGGCTGGCAGCCAAAGTGAAGCAACCTGCTCCGTTGGCGCTACAACCATCGCCGCTTCACGAGTTCACGTTGACGCTGCCGCAAACGGGTAGCTCAGTTGAGCGGGTTGTCCGTGACCACCTGTCGAGTCCCGAAGCACCGGTGTTCTATATGGAAAACACCCTGATTAACAGCCTGTTTGGCCTGCTGTGCTGGAACACCATATTTAAGCCCATACCCGGCGCGTTTTTTCATCCGTTTCACAGTGGCCCGGCGGACTTGCTGCGGGAAAATTTTGTCAGCCGGCGCCAGGCCGCGTTCGACCAGTGCTTTGCGATGCTACACGATGGCGGCTATCGCCAGCAGATACTGGATACCTACGCCGTCAAGCAGGGCATTACCAACCCCTTTGTGACCTGGCCTGCGCTGAACGACGAGCTGCTAACGCTGGCGCTGGATTGTATTCCAGCGCTGGATTTACACATTCTGTTTGAGCGTCTTTTGCTGAATATTCGCGAACATCGCAGTGGTTTCCCCGATCTTGTCCGCTTTTACCCTGAAAATCTGCACACCAGGCCGCGATACGAAATGATTGAAGTGAAGGGCCCTGGCGATCGCCTGCAGGATCACCAGATCCGATGGCTACAGTTTTTTGCCAGCAAGGGCATCGCCGCCAGCGTGTGTTATCTGCGCTGGCAAACCAGTGAGGCTACGCCATGAAGGTGGCGGTGCGCACACTCTGCGAATTCGCCGCCCGTGCAGGCGATCTGGATTTTCGTTACACCCCGGCGCCCAGCGCCGAAGAGGGCATTGCCGGCCATCAGGCAATTCAGGCCAAGCGCGGATATGGCTATAAAAGCGAGTACCCGATTAGCGGCGAATGCCTGGGCTTGGCGCTGTCTGGCCGTGCCGAAGCCGCTCAGGCCGATTCCACATTGACCCAGGAGGCGCTGGCAAAAATCGCCGCCGGCCATAATATTTGCCCCTACTTTCTGGCCTAGGAAATGGCGCGCTGGTGTGACCTGGTGATTGGTGACGTAAACCGGATGTTTGATCAGTCTGCCCTGCTCCACGGCTTGACCCGGCAGAATCAGTGGAAAACGGCAGTGCTGTTGGATGAAGCCCACAACCTGGTGGATCGCGGCCGCGGTATGTATTCGGTGCAGCTGGACCAACAGCGGCTTTTGAAGCTGCGTAAAACCGCGCCCAAAGTCTTGAAATCCCACCTGGACCGCACCGCCCGGGCGTGGCAAGGAGTGATTCGTGACCAAGCTGAAGCTGGCACAGCACCGGTGTTTCTAAGTGCCTTGCCTGTGTCGCTGACCGGCAGCCTGCAGGGCCTGGTGTCCGGGCTTACGGATTATCTGGCGGATAACCCGCCGGACCTGGCATTGCAGGAAGTACTGTTCGAGTCCGTTGCTTTTATGAAACTGGCGGATTCGTTCGCCGACCATTCCCTGTGTGAATTTCGCCGCGAAGGTCGCGGTCGCGCCAGCCTGACTATTCAGAATCTGGTGCCGGCGGATTTTCTGCGTGACCGGTTTCAGGCCGCGGCCTCGGTGTTGCTGTTTTCCGCGACTTTAAGCCCAGGCGTGTATTACCGGGATTTGCTGGGGTTGCCGGAAGACAGCTGTTTTACCTCCCTGCGCAGCCCGTTCGGCGCTGATCAGCTACAGGTGAACTTCACGCCCAAGATCAGCACCCGCCAGGCTCATCGTGAGACGTCGGTAATGCCCATTGCCGAGCTGATCGCGCAGCAATATCGCCAGCGGCCGGGTCATTATCTGGCGTTTTTCAGCAGTTTTAAATATCTGAATGAGGTCAATGTGGCGTTGAGCAGCATCGCCGCAGATGTGCCCAACGTTCACAGCAGCCAGGCATGAGTCCACAGCAGCGCAAAGATTTTCTGGCAGGGTTCCGCGAAGAATCCGGCAGTGTGGCCTTTGCGGTTCTGGGGGGCGTGTTCAGTGAAGGTATTGATTTACCGGGGGACCAGCTGATTGGCGCGTTTGTGGCCACCCTGGGCCTGCCGCCCTTTGATGCCTGGCACGACATTTTGAAACAGCGCCTGCAACAGCGCTTTGGTGCAGGTTACGACTACACCTATCTGATTCCTGGCCTGCAGAAAGTGGCGCAAGCCGCGGGGCGTGTTATTCGGACGCCAGAAGACGAAGGGGTGATATGGCTGATTGACGACCGATTTTTACAGCCGCAGATTCGGGAGTTGTTACCGCGATGGTGGTTTGGAATCGAGACCGCCGATTAAAGCGGCCTCAGCTCATGGCAGGGCTGAATCAGCCGAAGTGGTAAAAGGCCACTTTGTTGCCGTCTGGGTCTTTCACGTAGGCACCGTAGAACTGGTCGGGAATACGCTGGCCGGGTTCGCCGTCACAGCTTGCACCCAATTCGATGGCTTTCTGATAATAGGTATCAACCGCTTCTTTTGAGCCTGGCTGAAACGCCAGCATATTACCGTTACCGGGGTGGTTCGGCGAACCGTCAAACGGCGTACAAACCGCCATCATGGGGGATTTCATGTTTTTACCAATAAAGGCAATGCGGCCCAAATCCAGCAGGACTTTTGCGCCCATGTCGCCCAGAAGATCCGTGTAGTATTTCTTGGCTTTTTCCATATCGCTGACACCAATCGTAACGTATCCGATCATGTTTTATTCTCCTGTTCTGGCTTAGCCAGGTGTATTGTCGGTCGTGTCTGAAACAAGGATTACGAACGAGCGGTCTTTTTTGATCTGTCAGACCGAGCGGCGCGCCGGCTTGGCCATCCATTCGTGGCCTTTTAGCATAACATGCCAGTACAGGCCCGGCAGTTGCTTGGCTTTCAAAAACCAGGCGGCTCTTGTGGCTTTGGTGCCGTCGTTTACCCAAGCCGGAAAACTAGGTTGCAATACCCCGCCGTAGCCAAACTCAGCTAGCACAATACGACCGTTCTCTACGGTTAGCGGGCAGGACCCATACCCCAGGTAGGCCGCTGTCATGGGCTGTTTACGCAGGCTGGAGATCAGGTTCTCGGCAACCACCGGGGCCTGTTTGCGCACAGCAGCAGCGGTTTTCGCGTTGGCCGTTCCACTCACGTCTCCCAGGCCAAAGATGTTGCTGTGGCGTTTGTGGCAAAGCGTGTCGTCTTCCAGGTCCAGCCAACCGCCCGCGTTAGCCAGTGGGGATTGGCGGATAAATTCAGGAGCGCGTTGGGGTGGCACGGCGTGCAGCATGTCAAAGCCGATTTCGCGGTCTTCGGTTGTACCGTCAGCATCTGTGCGGCGGAACGTTGCTTTGTGTGCAGGGCCGTTAACCGATACCAGATTGTTCTGGTAGTTAAGCTCGACACCGTACTTTTCAATGTAACTTTGCAACGCTGGCACATAATCGGGGACGCCAAACAGAACAGCGCCAGCGTTATGGAATTGAATGTCGATGTTGTTCAGAGCCCCGTTGCGCAGCCAGTAATCTGCTGACAGGTACATGGCCTTCTGTGGCGCACCGGCGCATTTGATGGGCATGGGGGGCTGGCTGAACAAAGCGCGCCCGGTTTTAAGATTCTGAACCATTTCCCAGGTGTAGCTGGCCATGCCTTCCTGGTAGTTGGAGGTAACACCGTTCGAGCCGAGCGCCTCTTTCAAGCCGTCAATACCGGCCCAGTTCAGCTCCAACCCGGGTGCTGTCTCGTTTGTGCAGACTGGCAGCAACGGAAGTGCCCGCGGCCCCGCCCCCAACGATAACCACGGTATGCTGTTTGCCCTGCTCTGCGGTGTTCGTTTGCATGCCTCTGAACCTCTTGTCATTATTTGGATGGACAGATTTTCTTGTGATACGTCAAATCTTACCAAACAATGAGTTCTATCGTTATACCTATTAAGAATATTAAAAGACTGTTCGTTCTATGAACAGTCTTAAGGGGTACGGCGGTTCTTATGGAATAAAACGGAGACCGGATGTGTCAGGGCTTTTTGCTGGGCTCATCCACCATATCGTAACCGGTCACCATCGGTTTTATGTGACTGAACAGGGTGTGCCCCAAAGTTGTCATGTACACATGGCCGATGATGAACACCATCATGGCGAACGCGGCGATTGTGTGTACGGTGGCCACGGCCTGAAGCGATAGAACATTTGATAGCGCCTCTGGCCACTGGCTGTAGAACAGATACAGCAGGCCAGACACCCAGATAACCGGCGAAATCATCAATTTGAAAAACAGATAGGCCAGCCGTTGCAGCGGGTTGTGCTTGGCTTTGCTGGTTTTGCGATAAGGATGGCTGGCACCGGTAAAGGTACCAATGAGATAGTAGTGCGCTACTGCCCACAGGCCGTTGCGGGTGGGTATGTACTGGCGCCATTCGCCGGTGGTTATGTGCCAGAAAATGGCGAAAAGCCACAATACAATTAAGGCCCACGCGGCGATGGTGTGTAACTGAGTTGCGTCCGCGAATCCCAACAGCGGGTAGCTGCCGTGAATTTCAAAACCGGTCAGCAGCAGGCTAAAAATCAATAACGCCTGAGACCAGTGCCAGAAGCGCTCAAAACGCTTGAAGATCATTACCTTGGCCATAATCAACGCTCCTTAGTGGTGTTCACGACGGCGGCGGAAGAATCTGCGAGCCACACCGTGCAGCGCTACGCCCAGTAACGTCAGAAGCACGGCCAACCAGCCAATGCGGTTGAGCCAAGGGTTACTGCTATGCCCCGGCATATAGATACCGGGGAGCCCGGCCAGACGGCTGTTGGCGCTGTGGCAAGCGGAACATTCCAAGGCCTGGTCTGCCGGCGCCACCATGTGGGTAATGGGCCAGTGCATGGTGGTTTCAATAAAACCGTATTCTCCGCTGAAGGGGATACCCGACCATTCGCTGGCGGTTTGCAGCGCTTTGGGCCAGTCGTAGTTGCTCCATAGCGAGGAGTCGTCTTTACCGAACACGTGGGTGGCTAACAGGGTTTCGTAAACGGTGTCGTAAGGCTGTTTGCCACGCATCACCTTGAATGGCCAGATGCGGGATTCGCCATCGCCTGGGCTGCCCTCCACCTGGTTGATGTGCACCGGTGACTGGGTCAAATCCAGCTTGGCGTCTATCAGGGTGTATTCCACCGTGCCATTGAACCAGGCGTATTCCGGGACAACGTTTTCGCCGTGACGGAAATCGCCTTTCTCGCTCAGATAGCTGACGTGGCCATTTTCGTCTTTCAGCGCCATAGGCTGGCCGTTTTCATCCAGTTTGCCGGCGGTGGACCAGTCCCACCACATTTTGGTGGCGACACCACCGCGGGCGAAGGCCGGAATATGGCATGTCTGGCACGCCAGTTTTTCAACGTGGTCGTTCAGCTTGGCTTGTGGGTGCGGTTCGCTGCCGTGGCAGGATTCACAGCTGGCGCGACCCAGGTCAGTGTGGCCGGGTACATCAATACCCAAGGTGTCTTTGGCGTTCACCTGATAGCGGCTGCCAGCCACCTTGTGGCCCCAACTGGTGTGGCAGTCGGAGCAGCTGAAATCCAGGCCGTCGCTGGCCATGTGCACGTCCAGCTCGTGGCTTGGGTCTACCAGTGACGAATCCAGATCACCGTGTTTAACGCCGTCAGCGCCGCCACCGTAAAAGTGGCAGCTACCGCAGTTTTCGCGGTCACTGGCGCCCACGTTGCGGGCAACTTTGGCCAAGTCGGGTGGCAGCACCAGTTTGCCGCTGCCTTTTGGCCATTCGCGGGGAATATCCGTGGGGAAACCGGCCAGGGTGGGGAATTTCCAGTATTCGCCGGTGGTGTCGTGGCACACCAGGCAATCCACCGCATTTTCCGCAACCGGTGGCGGCTGGCTCATATCTTCCCAGCCATAACCAACGTGGCAAGACGTGCAGCGCGCTTCGTTGGTGACCACCATGCCGCAAAAGCTGTTAATAACCTTGCTTTTACCCAGCTGTTGGCCGGTTTCAGGGTGATCGTATAGCCATGTCCAGTGGGTTGTAGCACGCACTTGCTCGCCAGCTTCGGTGTGACAGGTCAGGCAGGCGGCGGTGACTTCAGGCGCTGACTTGAACGGGCCTTTCAACGCCTCGAATTTAGTGTGGTCGGCAGTAGCTGGAGCCCGCTCTGTAGACGCCAGCGTTTGCGTAGTCAGCCCCAGCAGAAGGCCGAATAGCAGGGTTGCCATTATCCGATATCTGGATAAACCGTGCATAATCGCCTTCCTTGCGGTGCTGACCGCTCATGAACCCTTATTACTGACCTGGGCGATAAATCTTTTCCGGATTGATCTCCATAGACCAGGGCAAGCCGTCATTCTGCCAGCCGTTAACGATGCGCATACCGGCTTTTTTGCCCTCTTTGGCGCCGCTACCCTGAAAGCCGTGATCAATGTATTTCACATTGGTAAAACCTTGGGATAAAAGATATTCGGCACTGGGCTTGCCACGTGAAGAACCCGAGCGGCACATGGTGATAATCAGTGCATCCTTGTTCAGACCTTTGGCCTTCAGAGCGGCTTCAATCTGTGCTGCGAACTGCGGGTTTTTGTCCATGACGAAGCGCTGCTTGTCGTCCAGAAACCGGCTGCGGTCGGCCAGTAAAAACGGAATGTTGGCTTGGGCTAGATCGGTAAAGCCGATGAACATGATTTCGATGGGGTCGCGCACATCCACGAACAGCATTTGGTCAGGCTGCGTTTTTACCAGATCAAAGGTTTGCTGGGGAGTAACGGCCATAGCTTCATCATTAGCGAAGGCATGAACGTTGAGCCCGAAAATCAATAAAAATGCGATTAATAGCTGTCTCATTTAGCGCTTTCTCCTGCAATGAAACGGGTGTGTATCCGTCTTTTACTATAGCCTAGATCGCGCCGGATTTCATTTTTAGGAATAAGCTTATGACCATAATTTTGATCGAGATCAATAGTGACTGAAGCGTTTAGCCCATGCATGTCCTTCGCTTTTGACGCGTGTCATTCACGCTATTAATAGCCTCGCTATACTGACGTTAGCTTTATTATAGTTGGATTAATTCAATTTTTTATCGGGGACGATTTATGCCTGGCTCAAGCTCTAAAGTCCGCTCGAGACTGATAATAACTCTGGCGGTTATTGCCGTGCTCGCCCTTGTCGCCTGGTACTTCGTTCCAGAGAAAAACACCCTTGCGGAGCACATTGCGTCTGGAAATGGCCGCATAGAAGCCACACAGGTTGATATTGCCACCAAGTTTCCCGGCCGCCTGCTGAACTTTTTTGTGGCCGAAGGTGATCTGATTGATGCCGGCAGCCCGGTGGCAGAGATGGACACAGCGGAACTTCAGGCAACCTTGGCCGCCGCCCAGGCCAATCTGAGCCAGGCGGTTCAATCCGAACGCCTGGCCGATGCCATTGTGTCCCAGCGGGAAAGTGAACGGCGCCTGGCCCGGGCCGAGCTGGGGCGGTTTCAGTCTCTGGCTGCCAAAGGCCATGTGTCCCGTGAAGAGCTTGACCGTGCGCGCACCACCGCAGAAACCGCAGATGCCGCATTGCAGGCGTCAAAGGTTCAGGTATTGTCGGCCCGCGCCGGCATTGAGGCCGCCAAAGCCAACATTCACAAAATTGAAACCACTATTGATGACAGCCATTTGAACAGCCCGGTAGGCGGCCGCGTGCTGTACCGGCTGGCCGAGCCAGGTGAAGTACTGCCGGTCGGCGGCAAAGTAGCCACGGTACTGGACGTAACCGACGTGTACCTCACCATTTTTCTACCCACCGCCCAGGCCGGTAAAGTGCGGGTGGGTTCCGAAGCCCGCATTGTTCTGGATGCCTTGCCCGACTTTGTGGTGCCGGCTGAGGTGAGTTTTGTGGCTGCGGAAGCCCAGTTCACGCCCAAGGCAGTGGAAACCCGCACCGAGCGCGAGAAATTGATGTTTCGGGTGCGCATTCGCATCGATCCCGAACTGCTAGACGCCTATCGCGATCGGGTAAAAACCGGCGTGCCGGGTGTTGCCTATGTTCGTCTGGATGAAAGTCTGCCTTGGCCAGAACAGCTGCAAGTAACGCTTCCTAATGGATAACTTGCCCAATGGATAACACTATCTAGCGACAGTTCTTCAGTTGCCAAAACCGTTGCCAAGACAGGCGCCAACCCGGGCGAAAAAGCGGTTGTGGCCCGGCTGACATCGGTCAGCCACCAATACGGCGACCGCCATGCCTTGCAGAATATGAGCTTGGACCTGCCTGCCGGCTGTATGGTCGGGCTGATTGGCCCCGACGGTGTTGGCAAGTCTACGCTGCTGGGTTTGGTGGCGGGCGCCCGTCAGTTGCAGCAAGGCCAGCTTGAGGTGCTGGGCGGCGATATGGCCGATTCGCACTTTCGCAGCCAGGTAGCCCCGTGCATTGCTTATATGCCCCAAGGGCTTGGCGGCAACCTCTACCACACCCTGACGGTCGACGAGAACATCGACTTTTTTGCCGACCTGTTCGGCCTGCGCGGCAAGGCCCGTGGCGAGCAGATCGACCGTCTGTTAGACGCCACTGGCCTGCCGGATTTCCGCAGCCGGCCCGCCGGCAAGCTGTCTGGCGGCATGAAGCAGAAACTGGGCCTGTGCTGCGCTTTGATTCACAACCCGGATCTGTTGATTCTGGATGAACCCACCTCCGGGGTAGACCCCAGCGCCCGCAACCGCTTTTGGCAGCTGCTGCTGCGCTTGTCCCGTGAAGACGGCGTGACCATTTTTATTTCCACCCACTTTATGAACGAAGGCGAGCGCTGCGACCGCATTTCACTGATGCACGCCGGCGAAGTACTGGCCTGCGACACCCCGGTCGCACTGGCAGAGCAAGCCGGGGTAGACAATTTGGAAGCCGCGTTCATGCAAACTCTTGAAGCGGTGGATAAGGAACCCGTAAGCAGCAATAGCGGAAACGTGCTGGGCGAAGACGCCAGCGACCGGCCGCGCTATCGCCGTTTCAGTTTTCAGCGCCTGATGGCCTATGGCCGCCGCGAAACCCGCGAGCTGCTGCGTGATCCTATCCGCATGGCGTTTGCGTTCATTGGTTCGGCCTTGCTGATGATGGAAACTCTCGGCAATATCTGGAATCTAGGTGTAAAAGAGCTGCGCAGTATCTGGCACGACAAAGTGCTGCTGGCGTTCGTATTGATGGCGTTTACCTTGATGGTGTACACCGCAGGCTCTGCCGGTTCCATGGAACTGCACAACGCGCCGGTGGCGGTGGTGGATGAAGACCAGAGCGCATTGGCTGGCCACATGATCGACTCCCTGCAACCACCCTGGTTTATGCCACCGGACCAGATCCAGTATGGCCAGATTGACGAGGTTCTGGACAAAGGCAGTCACACGTTCGTTCTGGTGATTCCCGACGGTTTCGAGCGCGACATCCGCCAGGGCCGGGTGACCAGCGTACAGCTGAATATCGACGCTACCCGCATGACCCAGGCGTTCATCGGTTCGCGCTACATTGAACAGTTGCTGACCACCGAAGTGGCGGAATTTATGCAAACCGGCAGTGCCGGCGGTGCCCCGCCCATCAACCTGGTAACCCGGGTGAGCTTTAACCCCAATCTGGATGGCACCTGGTTTGGCGGAGTGATGGAGCTGACCAATATGATCAGCATAATACTGACCGGCGCCGCGCTGATTCGCGAACGTGAGCACGGCACAGTGGAACACCTGATGGTGATGCCGATAAAGCCATTCGAAATCATGGCCGCAAAAGTGTGGGCCAACGGCCTGGTTGTGATGCTGGCGGCCATTCTCTCGGTGACCCTGGTGATTCAGCAGATACTGGATGTGCCGGTGCAGGGTTCAATATTGCTGTTTATGTTCGGCACCCTGATTCATCTGTTTTCCACCACCGCCATCGGCATCCTGATTGGCACCGTGGCTCGCACCATGCCCCAGTTCGGCCTGCTGCTGATACTCACCATACTGCCCCTGTAAATGCTTTCTGGCGGCATAACTCCGCGGGAAAGCATGCCCGAACTGGTGCAGAACATTATGCTGGTTGCGCCCACCACCCACTTCGTCAGCCTGGCGCAAGCCATCCTTTACCGCGGTGCAGGTCTGGACGTGGTGTGGCCGCAAATGCTGGCGCTGGTGGCCATAGGTGTGGTGTTTTTCAGTGTGGCGCTGGCGCTGTTTCGGCGGCACTTGGCGGTTTAGGCGATTCGGCGACGAAAGAAAGGCTGGACTGCCTTGCGGATTAGGGTCGCAGCGTGTGTTGCGAACGTTGAGAGCAAAGGGGCAGTGATGATAATACCCGCCCCGGTTTTATCTGAATTGCTGATAGGCGCGGAAGCTGAAAAGTATTCAGGAATACCGGGCTGGATGTACTCAAACCTATTTAGGCAGCCATGGCCTTGTTCAAGTCTATGATCTTCATATCCTGCTTTTGAGCAAAGTTAAAGATAGACGTTACAATTTGATTTACTATCACGCGTCTTAATCAGTAAACAGGAAGTATAGAAAGTGGATGTTCCGCTGAGCTGGCAGCTGGCTAAATTGGTTATCTCGATTGGTATTGTGCTGGGGCTGTCACTGGTGGCGGAGCGTGTGAGTGCGCGCATGGCGGGAATGCTGGCGGGCTATCCGCTGGGCACGGCCATCGCCCTGTACTTCATCGGCCTTGAGATTTCTCCGGCCTTCGCCACCGAAAGTGCAGTACATACGTTGGCGGGGTTCTCGGCCACCCTGGCGCTGAGCGGGGGCTATCTGATTGGCGCAAGGCGCGATGGCCGCTTTCCCGGTGACCATGTATCCCTTCCTGGTGATTCTGCACCTGACCCACGGGGGAGCCACGGTGGCCGCGGTGATCAAGCACTACCCCGCAGGCCTGGGTTCGCTGCTTTGCTATGCCCTGTGCATCTCGGTGACTTACGACAGCCTGGGCTTGAATATGGGTACGCTCATTGGCTTTGGAGTGGCGACTTTGTGGCTTTTGGGCTGGATGCGGGTTCAGGGCTGGCTGCGCGCAAGAAACGCCGCTTTGGCTTAACTCAGCGTTTTCTAGTGGAAGGTTATAATGTCTTTTGATACCACTGAACATAATCGCAGGCGTTACTGCTTTGATGGATTAGAGTCGGTGTGGCTATTTGGTTACGGCTCGCTTATCTACAAAGTCGATTTTCCCTTTCTGGATCAGCGCCCGGCGACTATTGAAGGTTGGGCTCGTCGATTCTGGCAGGGGTCCCATGATCACCGTGGTACACCTGATGCGCCTGGCCGCGTGGTCACCCTGATCGAAGCGCCCAACGTTTGCTGCAAAGGTATGGCTTACCGGGTCTCGCCTGACGTTTTTGCGCACCTGGATGTGCGGGAGAAAAATGGCTATCTGCGATTTGTCACTCCGATGATTTTTGCTGATGGCACCCGCGAAGATGGCCTGGTGTATATCGCCACCGAAGAAAACGCCGCTTTTCTTGGCCCTGCCGACGATGCGGACATCGCCAGGCAGATCGCTGCCTCTGAGGGCCCCAGCGGTCGTAATCGCGATTATCTGCTGAGCCTGGCCACCGCGTTGCGAGCACTGGGTGACGATGACCCCCATGTGTTCGCGCTTGAGAGCTATCTGCGCTGAATCGCTCCCCGTTCCCACCAGCCATAGAATTTCGGGTTGATCCAGCGGTGTAAGTCATCGCCCTATAGGAGTAATGATGAATAGCACACCCATACCCCGTTTCGGTCTCATTCTCATTGGTGACGAGCTGTTGAACGGCCGCAAGCAGGACGCCCATCTGGCCGCCATGATTACGCGGTTTGAAGAGCGCGGGCTGGAGTTGTCGTGGGTGCGCACGATTGCGGACGAGGGTGAGTTGATCACCCAGACGCTGACGCAAACCTTTGCCAGCCCGGACGTGGTGTTCAGCTTCGGCGGCATTGGTGCAACTCCGGACGATTTGACCCGCCAGTGCGCGGCCGCGGCCCTGGGGCTAGACCTTGCCCTGCATCGCGAAGCCGAGGCGGAAATCCGGTCACGGCTGGGTTCACGATTGAATCCGCTGCACCTGCGCATGGGGGAGTTTCCGGTCGGCAGCCGAATCATTCCTAATCCGATCAACGGCATTCCCGGTTTCGCCATCCATCGCCATCATTTCGTGCCCGGCTTTCCCAGAATGGCCTGGCCGATGGTGGAGTGGGTGCTGGATCATGATTACGTCGACTACCAGGCGGTCAATCGCACCGTGAGCCAGACCCTGGTGCTGACCGATACGTCGGAAGGGCCGTTGATTCCATTGATGGAATTGCTGCTGGCGGAGTATCCGGATTTGCGCCTGGCCTGCCTGCCCCATGTGGACGGTCGGCGTGAGGTGGAGCTGAGCCTGAAGGGCGACCCTGCACAAGTAATCGCCGGGATGAGCCGTCTGCGAGTGTTATTGCAGGAGCTGGCAGGCTGATACCTCTGCCGGAGGGGCGAGACCAGGAAGCCAGAAACGAAAAAGGGCTCACCCGAAGATGTGCCCTAAGTCGTTGAATTCTGGTCGGCTTATTTGACATTGAGATACCTCAATCAATCGAACGAACGGCTTTAGCTCAACAAGAATAAGGATTTGCGTTCGTACGCTAGGGGCTGTTGACGTTTTCGCATAAGGCATTGAATAAAAAAGGCAAACTCGTAATATTAAGGTTCCTACACCACCCATAAAACGAGTTTGCCATGCCCCGATTCATGCTCAGTGATGAGCACTGGTCGAAGCTAAAAGGAATGATGCTTCAAGAAAATATTTATAACAAGCGCGACTTGCGGATGATGGTCGAAGGCATGTTTTACCGACTGCGGGTGGGTTGTCCGTGGCGAGATTTACCTTCTTGTTTCGGTCGATGGAACTCGGTGACAGTGGAAAGATTCGCGAACAGATTAAAAGCAGAGGTGCCAACGCCGTGATTCCAAGAAGGTCGAATTCGGTCATAGGTAATGCGGATATGGATTGGTCGTTATATCGCCACCGTCATTTGGTGGAAAATGCGTTTGCACGCTTGAAACATTTTCGTGGGCTGGCGACGCGCTATGACAAATTGAAACGCAACTATCAGAGCGGCGTCGCCATGGCTTGTGGTTTTTTATGGTTGCCGATGTAATGAAACGTCAACAGACCCCAGGGACAGACTTAAAGTCTGTCCCTGGCAACCGGCAACAAGGATGCATGGCATGACTATTTCGCCTGAAAAGGTCTGGTTTGATGAAGACAACCTTAGGGTAATGCTGTCGGATGCGCGAACTATCGGTGCACCTTTGGCATGGTTTCCAAGCCTTCTGCACGCGGACCCAGTGAGCCGGCAAGGTTTTGAATTGAGTGTACATGGCATTCATTGGGACGCGCTGGATGAGGATATCAGCGTAATGGGGCTCTTAGCAGGCTTCGGCGACCAAACCCGCCGCAACAGGAAAAGAGCTGCTTAGTAGTGCGAGAGGGGGCAGATGTGAGCGCGACCGGGGACAGATTTGAAATCTGTCCCCATTGCCCCTTATCCGCCAACGAGCCTAAGCACCCGCTCCAGCATCGGATCTTTCCCTTCTTCACGACCCTTTCGACCAAGATATTGCAGGCGGATATGGGGCGGGATACTGACATCTTCGTACAGCTGGCCATCGTAGGCCCGGTAGATTTCGTTAGATAACGTCAGGTGCCAGCCATTTGGCAGGTGGCGCTCAAGGGTGTCGGAAAGGATTCCTTGGGTGGGCTCGCCAATATCGGCCAGCACCTTCTGCATCACGCTGTCAACAACGCTCAGGTCGGCCGCGGGCCTACCCGTCTTGCCGCTTTGACCCGCCGAAAGCTGATGCGCGCCACGCCGCTAACACGATGGGCACTGAACGCCCGCCCAGTTGCGGACACTACCAGATCTTCGTAATAATGATTGAGCTCTGCGATGGCGCCGGTATAAAGCTTCCGGCAACTGATGGTGGTTTCTTCAAACAGGGTGTATTGGTCGCTCTCTATCAGCAGTATTTTGCCGTAACCCTGAGAACGCCAGGCACCCTGGAGGTCTCTGAAAACAGGGGCCGCAGGGGAGTGGTCACGTTTTCGGCCAGTCTTCATAGAAAACTCCAGGTCCGTTTGTGCGACGCATGACGGGTCTCCCCCATAAGATAGGATTTAATCCTACTCCATCCTGCGGAGATAATGACGACTGCGGCGACCAAATTTAGTTCACCACTACACGCTAGGCCGCTCGCTCCAGCAGTCGGGATTCAGGTCCCGACATGACCTATGTCATATTATTCCGCCGGTTTGAGGCTACACTGAAAGTTCGCCACACCCTCTGATTCAGGAGCACATATGGCACGTCAAGACAAGACTGGCATCCCTTGGCTGGCACTAGGGCTACCCATAGCGCTCGGGCTCGCCTGGGTCACCCATGGTAGCGGGGTGATTGAGGACGACCCGGAGCGCAATATCGCAATCCCCGATGAGCTGACCATGCCGTTGCAGGTTCAGGCTGCCTATAGCGACTCACACATCTTTTTCCGCTACCGCTGGCCCTCCGAACGCCCGCATATCCTCCATGACGTGCTGGTCTACGAGAATGGCGACTGGGTGAAAAAAGGCAGCGCAGTGCCCGGCTCCAACCCGGACGGCCTCCACGAAGATCGCGTCGCGATGATGCTCGATGACGGCAGTGTGCCAGACTTCGCCCGCTACGGTGGCTACATGACCATCGGGGCTGGAGCCGCTGGCTTCACTGACGAGGCCCCGGAAGAGGTTTCCAAGTCGATGCCCGGCACTCGCATCGACCTTGGTGACTGGGCCAGCCGCCAGGCGCCGGAGACTCTCCAGGCCCAACGCGAGGCCGGCTACTTTCTCGACCTCTGGCACTGGCGCGGCCATCGCTCCAACCCGCTGAACCTTGCCGATGACCAGTGGGTCGGCGCGGAACGCTCCGGTGACGCGGGACGCAGCCCCTACACGACCAACTGGGATGGCGATGCCGGCCAACCGCTGTGGATGCTCGATCCGGAAGTAGCCGGCCAGGCAGCCCTGCGCTGGGAGGACATCGAGGCCGGCCGGGTAGACTTCGACAGTCCCTACTTCCTGGCGGAGGACACCGCGATCGACTTCGATCCCAACCACGACTGGCAGAACGGAGATGTCATCCCACGCCGGCTCGTTCGACAGACAGAAGGCTCCCGGGGCGACATCACCGTGCTAGGTGAGGGGCGCTGGAACGATGGCTACTGGGATGTGACCCTCTCCCGCCGCCTGGATACCGGCAATCCACTGGACGACAAGATCCTACGCGACCAGGGGCTTTATGCGGCGGCCTTCTCGGTACACCGAAACGCTACTGGGGGACGCTGGCACCTCGTCTCGCTACCCGTCTCGTTGGGCCTGGGGCGTGATGCCGATCTTACGGCTATTCCGTTCCAGGGCAGGACTCCAGACTGGGCGGATGACTGGAAGGAGGTGACCCTTTTCTACCCCGGGCAGGTAAACTGGCCATTGTTGGTCAGCCGCGCCCACGCGGGCGCACCTGACATCGCCGAGGGTACCCCGGTTCGCGCCCGGCACAGCGAACGTCAGCTGGCGATCTACGGCGTAGAGATGGAGTTTAAAGACGCCATCATCCGCCAGTGGATCCTGACCCTGATCGCCGGACTGATCGCCATGTTCGGCGTGGTGGTCGCGTTGCTCCCAGCCTTCCGCAACACCTCCAACAACCGCAAAGGAGAACCATCATGAGCGGCTTGCACCATATGCTTGTTCACTTCCCCCTGGGCTTCTGGGCACTCGCCACTCTGATGGTCCTGATCGGCGCCCTGCTGCCCGGCCGGATGGCCGAACTCAGCCGCGCTGCCCTGTTGCCGGTGCTGGTACTGAGCCTGCTGGCCGCCCTGGTTGCCATCGCCAGCGGCCTCCTGGTCTGGCCCATCGAAGCCAGCACCTCCAGCCCCTTGGCTCGCAACCACATTCTCACGGCGCTCTGGTCACTGGGTGTCTTCACCATGTTGACCGTGCTCGTCTGGCGGGCGGGCAGCGCGGCCTTTGACGGCGCCAGGCGCTGGGTACTGCTGCTGCTGGCGTTGATCGGCATCTCAATCTTTGCCACGACCGGCACCATCGGTGGCCACTTGGTGGGGGCAACGACCCAGTTCTCCGAACTGCTGAAACTGTTCGGCTGGGACGTCTACCACACCTTCTTCGTGCCGACCTGGGTAATCGCCGTGATGGTGCTCATCGGAATCGTCTGTGCCGTTTTGGGCCTCAAGGGGCGACGGGCAGCCCTCTGATCCAACTCGAAGCACTCGAAGCGTGAACAGGCGCTTGTAGCGATAAGGGGACAGATTTGAAATCTGTCCCCCAGGAAAATCTAGAGGGGACGGATTTGAAATCCGTCCCCGGGAGTGCCTCAGCTAGTCCGCTAAACTATCCAGCGCCTGCTCCAGATCCGCAATCAAATCCCCCGCATCCTCAAGCCCCACTGACAATCGCAGTAAGCCATCGCTGATTCCCCTTTGTGCCCGGCCTTCGGGTGTCAGGCGGTAGTGGCTGGTGGCGATTGGCTGGCTGACGAGGCTTTCGACGCCGCCCAGGCTGCGGCTAGCAGGAAGACTTGCAGGTGGTCTTCGACACATTCTGCGGCTTTGCCGCCGCCGACTACATCAATGCTGAGCATGCCGCCGAAGCCGTGCATTTGTTGTTTGGCGAGTTCTGCGCTGGACATGAAGGCGCCGGCGGTTAAGTCGCTGTGGCCGAAGATACTCGCTGACCGTGGGGCGGCTGACGCCGCAGGCCGCCGCAATCTGTCGGTTGTTCAGCCCTCGCTCCCATTTGAGGCGGAGGACTTCTTTGATCTTACGCATGGATAACCTCTTCGCAGGCATCTGGTCTTCTCCGGATGAAAAGACTCAGAGTACCGTTAAGTTATCCCGCGCCGGACGGTTTCGATGGGGTGAGTCAGGCAGCCTGCCGGGGTGGCAGCTTTGCCGTGGAATCAGTGGCAGCTTTCGCGTGGAATGGGTGGCAGGCTTCGTCTGGAATCAGTGGCAACCTTGGTCTGGAATACGCACATCACCTTTATTATTGCTCAAGAAGCGAATACACATTACGACCGGCCTACTAGATTCGCGTTGAGCCTTGTCTGGCAATCTCGTCTCGGATTTACGGTTAAGCGCTCAAATTAGGGTGCCAGAACCCTATCGGGGCAGCAAGTTTGCCTCAAAGTCCGCCATTTAACAGTTCAAAACGGTAAAATTATTTATCGCGTGATAAGCATCTGGCAAATCGGATAACTTAGGGAACTCGGGCTTAGAAGGTTGGCGTTCCAAGAGTTATATCTATCTCACGATTTACGGTCGGTGTTATTTTTATGGCGAGAGCGCTTCAGCGTCCTCAGGTTTTCTATACTGATCTCGATGGCTATCTGGAGAAGGAGTAGTGTGATGTCAGGAAGCACTGTGAACCCGTCTGAGGTGCTGGCTAAAGCAATTTCGCGGGCGGCGGTTGTCTTAGACATCAACGAAAATCAGCTTGCGGCCATTTTAGGCGTTGATATAGCTTTTTTAGCCGTTGCAATTGAACCTGCGAGCTGCACAGGACTTCGGGCCCTGCAATTAATCCGAATCTACCAGCGTTTATCTGCCATCACTGGAAACGACAACGCTGCGATGTCGCAGTGGATGACGACAACCAATAGGCGATTCGACTGCAGCCCAAGAGAACTAATGCAGACTGCAGAGGGACTGGATGAGGTGACATCTTATTTAGACTCGCTATGATACGGCATCGGATAGGGAGTCCCCCATCCGATAAACACTTGCACAAAAGTTCCAGGTTTTTCTACTCCCGCAACAATATGTAATATTCTAAGTGGCCAATGGAAATTAGTACGGTAAGTGGCAAAACCGGCTTGTTATTTTCCCGGCGTCCATAAAACGGTCGTTTTCTGGACGCCCGCTTCATATCCTCGAAAACACCGATTTTCCTATTGTTTTGCGTCCAACAATCTCGTACAAAAAACTAGGACCAGAAAAGGTTTGTTTGATGATCATAGGTTATGCGCGTGTCAGCACCCAAGACCAAAACCCGAATTTCCAAGTGGATACTTTGGAGAAAGCTGGGGCTGAGCAGATTTTCTAGGAAAAATTTACCGGCACACTTCGAGAACGATCCGAATTGTCGCAGTGCATCTGTATGCTCCGGCAGGGCGATGTCCTTGTTGTCTGGAAGCGGGATCGGCTGGCCCGTTCGCTGAAAGACCTGGTTGAGATAGTCCAGGAACTCCATGATCGAGAAATCGGCTTCAAGTCACTGACGGAATCCATCGACACCACCAGTTCCGGTGGCCGCTTGGTGTTCCATATCTTCGGTGCCTTGGCTGAGTTTGAACACGACCTGATTCGGGAAAGGACGATAGCCGGATTGCAGGCAGCCCGGGCCCGAGGGCGAAAAGGTGGCCGAAAACCGGCCATGTCAGACGCTGATGTGAAGAAGGCTGCGGCCATGCTGTTAGACCCGAACATCACGAAAAAAGAAGTGGCTGAACACTTTGCTGTTAGTCGCACGACACTGAACGCTTCTCTTCAACGGCTGGCGCAGCCGATGGAATTAAACTGAGCACAAATATTTATTTTCTAGGCATGATGTTTTCTACTGAGCAACAGGTGAACGGCTCGGTTAGGATGCCAAACAAGGAATCAAGAAGCCAAGCGATTACATGGCGATGCAGGAATAATTGGACCAAGCTATTGTTAAATATGAGACTTTCCGCCGCGTGGCGTAACAGAAAAGTGGCATTATCGAGAACGCACTTTTCTGCAATATCGTGGAATGCGGTATAGCCACTGTTCGGCAGCAATGAGGATTTAAATGATCGAGCCTATGACCCGTATAAATTCTGGTAAATGCCGCTGCGGGGCATACCGATTCCATGTGTCTGAGGAGCCGTTTTGGGTATCGTATTGCCATTGTGGTGATTGCCGCAAGTCGACAGGAGCACCGGTTACAGTTTTCGCGGGGTTCAAAATTGAGAGCGTGAAGCTCACCGGGTGCGAAGCTACAACCTATAGAGCTATACCGGAGGTAACACGCTTATTTTGTTCACGGTGTGGGACGCCAATCGGATATCAAGATGTTCGACTACCGGGTGAAATTTATTACTATATCGGAATTTTGGAAGAACAAACGATAGTTGTTCCGCAGGTGCATGCCTGGACGGTGGAGCGCTTGTGTTGGCTTAATATAACTGACGATTTGCCAAGCTATCAGCACTTTAGCCGACCACGGTAGAGTAGTTATCGTGCGTAGGCAGATGCTGCCGAACAATACGCTCAAGTTCGTTCCCGGCCTGGCGGCCTTCCACCGGATGCCCTTATCAGGGCACCGCTTAGCTTCGCGTTACATGGCTAAATTAAGCTCGATATATTTTCATGGCTCGATTTATAAGATATTGAAAAACCAATAAACTAAGAATAGGTAACTAAAATTAATTATGAAAACAAACTTAAAATACATTATTTTTCTATCTGTTTTTACGGCTTCGCCCAAGCTCACAGCCCAAAACTATGTTATCCCTCCCACATCGTCAATCCGTAATCATGTCCCCGTCATATCAGATGAAAAAATGGAACAATGCGTAAAGCTATATAACGAGTCTGTATGGCTGTTTGAAAAAATCGATGGAACACAGGTTGATAGCTACAGTCAGCAATCTGTAGATAATTACAACGCAATGGTAAATAGGCACTCTGGAATGACTAATGAATTTAATGCCGAGTGCGCTGGAAAACAATCACGCTCTGCCTGTGAGGCAGCTAGAAAACTCAATATAGAACAGGGTTTATCTTATCAAGAATGTTAACTCTTGGTATTTCATCATCGAATACAAATTAAAATAATGTGTAAAATTCGCATACATCTATGCAGCGCCATGTAACAACTGGTTCAATTCGTTCGCATCGCTCACTGGGACGGGCTAAAGCCCGCCCCTTAACCAAACGTTAAGTTTAAGGAGAGAAAATGACCGAACTCATTCTTTTCATGGTTGAAACTGCTATTGTAAATTCCGCAGCAATGATCCCTGCCATGTTGTTGCTAAGCTATATTTCCAGTTCATTTCTAATAAACATTGGCGCAAATAAATGGGTTAGATCTGTAATTTATAGTATTTTTGGTGTGTCGGCTGGCGTATGGAGCTACTCTTCTTTTGATGCCCCTGATAGGTCTCTTGAAGTTTGGGAGTTCATTGCTGCAAGTTCAGGCATGTTTATTTTATGCCTTTTGTTGGTGTTACCAATTGTACTTTTTAAAAATCGAGAAAAAACATAACAAATTTGTCAATAGGATATTTTTTACTACGCTCCGTTTTGCGGTGGCTTCGCCACTTTACCGAAAAACTCCACTACGCAAAAAATACCTATTACAAAGGCGTTAGGTTTGAAAAGAGGCCTTATATGAAATTATTCCTTTATCGAGTCAACAGAAATAAATATAATTTTTTAAGGTGCTTATTCGTAGCTGTCTTGCTTACATTAACAGAAAGCCATGCTTTAGCTGAAGGCGTTAAAATAGTTGTAAGTGAGTTGAGTGGTAACAGCCTTGATTACAATAATGGAAAATTTAAAGAACGTAAGACCAGTTTAAGTAATGTCTTAATCATTCGAGTTGCTAAAAATTCTACATCTATTGACACCGGAATCACCGTACTTACTAACGGTGAGATGAGAACTATAGGCAATCAGCTTACTTTTGTTTTTGAGGCCGAATTGGCGATATGGATTGTCACGTGCTATCCGAAAATTGGCTTAGCTTTCGTAAATGTGCATAGTGACGCGTCCAATTATGGTGGAGCAAAAATGCTAAGCTATAGCGGTGCATGTAATGCACAAGAAACCTAAAAAGAAGTGGCAAAACGATAATTTACTCGTCAACCTGCTCTCAATTTTCGTTTGGGCTATACGCTGGGTGAAAAACATAGGAACTACTTAATATGGGATTTTTTATCGCTTTCTTAATAATGGAACTTATTGTTGCGCTTCCTACATATTTCATTTTAATAAAGGTCTTCAAGCGAAGATCAATTAAGATAATTGCTCTCATGTGCTGTGTTGTGTCTATAGCTGTTGGATGGACCGCAGGATACAGAGTTACTAAGGATCAAATGGTTTCAAACTATAAAATTGATGCTACGCAACAATCAATTAATAATTACGGAAGGGGACTAGAACAAAGCGAATGGACAGTGCTATATCGACAATATACGAACAATCCAGAAAACGTAAAAAAGTTTCATATTGGTGCAGCAAAGGCTGCTTTACCTACCAGTGTTATCGTTGCAATAATTCTTTTTTTATTGGCAGCAAGACACAAAAAACGCGTTCAAAAAGCTGTGAGCTAGGCGAATAAAAATATGACGGAAACACAGTATATACCTCTGCTGGCAGGGTTAGTTGGCGCATTGATTGGCAGCGTTACTTCTATTGCCACAATATACATACAGCAGCGCGCTCAAAACAAACGTGAACGTGCTAATCAAATATTTCAGGCTGCAACAGAGCAATTCAAACTTGCAATAGAAGTAGCAAAAATACGAGGTAATGGAGCCATACCCCCGTTTGCAACTTTTTTGCATCATCATAACCAATTATACGAATTACTAGAAAATAGTAACTTAAATGCGAACTCCCTAAAGAAAATACACACAGAAGAAGACGAAATAGAACGCCTATATAAAGAAAACACCTAACGAAAATTTCAAAATGACTCGGCGCACGAGCGCACCTCACATTTTAAACCGGCGTTATGGGGCCGATGAGTCCAAACTAGGAGATAACTATAATGTCTGAGAAAGAGCAATTACCAATCGTGCAGCCATCTTATCGTTGGGCGGCCCGAATCATAGATTTAGGTCTATGGACTCCGTTAGCCCTTATTGTTTTTGTGCCCGCCTTATTGGCGATAGACTCGATCGCAGGAGGCCTGGTAAACGAAGCAAGCAAGGCAACGCTCACCACTTTCGTAATTTCTGGAGTCATTTTTCTTGGTCTATTGATGATTATCGATACACTAATTGGCGCCATATTCGGTAACACGCCAGGAAAATCATTGATGCGAATTTGTGTCGCTGAACCAGATGGAACAGCTCTGACATTAAGCAGGCGTTTCAAGCGTAACATGGGCGTTGCTACTATAGGGCTTGGCTGGTCTGTTCCATTCCTCGGTTGGCTTTTAATGTTAGTGCAGTACTTCATTACACGAAAAGGGAGAGCAACCACTTATGACAAAGCAATGGGCTTCTCCGTTAGTAAATCTGCACCAATAAAAATATGGCGCGGCTTACTGTGTGCAGTTGTTTTTATTGTCGCAATGCTATTTCAAACGTTATCCACAAGGTTCGCCAACGAAGTGGCTAATCCGCATGGTTGGTATATAGGTTTGGAGGCTATTGGTAACGCAACTCGAAATTCTGAAGCCCTATAATCGAGTAGCCGGGGGTATCTAACCCCCAGCCACCATCTAACAAACAAGTGGGCAGTAGGAAAGAAAAAGATTGTGAAGGGGTTCGTAAATCCTGCGACCAATCAAATTGTCTGAAGCCTTGTCAAACAGCGCCTAAAATCGGTAGCCTTGGGTCAGCCATGACAGAGACCCATTGCGGCTCGCTAGTGGCGAAATGCAGGCTCGGGGCGCGTCTTAAGCCTGCACCACTCTTACGGCTCATGAGCACCCCCTCGCAACTTCTCAAGATACGCTCTAACCTTCTCGGCCTCGCTATCCGTAGCCCAAAGCTTGCGTGATCGCCGGCCCACGGCTCGCTGTGATTCGGAAAATCGGGCCTGCCTGTCGGCGTTAGTACTAACGGGTTTTTTTGGCTTTCTCGTATCTTGCGGGCTCTTCACCACAGGTTCCGGATTCTCCTCGGCTTGCTTCTGAAACTCCGAATACGGGCCGTCTCGAAATTTGTTATAGCCCTGAATCTTTGGCCTTTGCGCTGGCGTGGCCGTAGTGATGATCTCAGGCTGCACCGCATTAGCCGACGCCGGCGTGTCGGCGTCAGCAGCGTTGTGGCCAACCAGCTTTAACCAGGGCGCAATGGCGCTCGTGTCTAAATCGCGCTGGGCACGGGTTACGGCCACATACAGCAAACGGGCTTCGTCTTCCGACAGCTTGGGGTCGCCACTTTTTTCAGTCGGCCAGTCGTCCGTAATGTGGACCGAACCCCACTCACGGCCTTTGGCTTTATGACAGGTCGAAATCGTGTGTAGGTGACCTCCCCGCTGGCGCTGACTGCGATCAACTTTGTCCCTAATCTGCTGGATGCCATAGTTTTCGATAGCCTTCACGATAGGCTGCAACTCCTGCCCTGCGCCGTTTTCTGCGTGTTCTAGCAGGTCTCCATAGCTATCAAACAACGCGAAAGCCCCGCGCGGATTGCCGTCAATTAAACTCTCCAAATCTCTCAATGTATGCCCGAGCTGCTGTGCGCCGGCCAGCTCCACATCTCCGCCTGCCGCCATAAAATGCCCAATGGCCCCCGCGTTTGTCCTGCATAAGGTCGCCATAGTCTGGCTTTTCGAGTCACCACCGGCACCAATGAGCGGCATCCGCTCCCCCAAATGCGATAATAAAGCGTTAGCCACTGACGCCACATTCTCGCCAAACCTGAAGCTTTTAGTTAGGTGGCCTTCATGGTTAACGCTCACATTCGCCAGGGCGTCCACCGCCCCGCGCCAGCCGTAGATCTGCTGGTGACGGTCGCCAACCCACACCACTGGAGCCTGTTGCTTATTTAACAAACCAATAAAAACTGGGCTGGCATCCTGCGCCTCATCAAACATGATTAGATCGGTTTTAATTTGAGGCTCACTCAGCGCCCACATTTTCAAATACGTGTCGTGCGTAATTGGCACCGAGCCCCTGGGGCAGATCTGCTCAGCCCACAAACTCCGCGCTGCTGTAGAAACTCTCGACGTGACCTCGGCCCACTCCCGCCCTGCACTTAGAAGTTCTTTAGGTATGTGGTCGAAAACAGCGGCCATACCTGGCACATGGTGAGCCGTGGGCTCCAGATCCACGCTATTACAGAACCGGATAAGCGTGGTCAAAACCATCGCGCCCTGAAGGGCCGTTGTGATGCTTTTTCCTGCAATTCTAATTTCTGTTAGCCCAAATTTTTGGGCAACCCAACTTCCGCTCATGCGAGCGTTTAAGCGGTCTCGGTTTGGCTTCATAGCCCTGTAGGCCGCTGAGTGCATGGTTTGGCTTAGAACCTTAGGTCCCATTTTGTCGCCGGCATCGGTCGCAATATCTTTGTTAAACGCAAGATAAAGAACCTTTTTTGCTGGGTGCGCATCAGCAAGCAAACCCAGCGTCGTCGTTTTTCCTGTACCAGCAAACGCATTCACTTTCAGGCTCCCGCCCTGCCTCGCTAGCTCGATGATGTGCAACTGTTCCGGTGTTGGCGTCATGGTCTGCCCAGCCTATTCAGAGGTTAATTTCATTCTCCTGGTGGGCCGGTTGGCCGACCACCTGGGCGCACCCGAACACAAACCTCTTATTTTGTCGGCTTCTCGTTAGCACTAACACCAGATTGCTTTTTAAGGTTGGCAACTTCGTCAGCCAGCGCGTCCCGCTCACTCTGCAATTCGGCGCTGCGCTTATGCTCCAGCGCCACTGTCTTACGCCATTCTTCGGCCTCGTCAGTGGTTGCCTGGTGTACGGCTTTAGCCTCTTTGCGTGACTCGGAAAGTTCGCCTTTTAAACCGGACAGCTCGGTTTTCAGATCGGCAACCTGGCTTTTCAGGTCGTCGGCCTTGTCGGCCTGCGCCTGCGTCCTAGATTCCGCCACAGCGGCGGCCTGCTGTGCCTGCTGAGCGGTGTCTCGTACCACCTCTAGCCGTTCATGGTAGCGGCCAATCTCGGCCTTCAAACTAGCCACCTGCTCGCCCCACTGGCTTTTGATTTCGGCCAGCTGGTCGGCCTGGGTTTCGATCTTTACACGGGCGGTCGCTACCTCGGTTCTCGCGGCCTCTGCGGCCCCCTGGGCCTGCTTTAAC
>Ga0307943_1000052_pt1 | contig 68844 bp, 63 predicted proteins | sample OrgLakmetagen177_FD_203149 | JGI IMG/M metagenome (GOLD analysis project Ga0307943, IMG submission 203149) | Saline water microbial communities from Organic Lake, Antarctica - #177 | ecosystem: Environmental > Aquatic > Non-marine Saline and Alkaline > Saline | place: Antarctica: Organic Lake... | reverse complement strand
AGGGCAGATTGTAGGTGCTCACCATATAGGCAACCGTACGAGCAACGTCGCCTTTCACGGTTCCGGGTGGCTCAAAGAACTGGGAGCTCTCGCGGATTCCGCATTCGTCGGGCGCGCCACCGGTTGATCCAAGTTCTTCATAGCGGGAATTTCGTCGGGACATTTCAATCCGGCTTTTTACAGGCACGATATTGTGAAGGTCTGAGGCAATCTGCCGGTAACGATCGTTCTCGCTGCACTGCTGACTGGTACCGCAATCCAGTGCACTGCGCACCTGCGACAGTGGATAAATATAGCCGTCGGTTAACAGAAAACCCCTACTGCTGAAAGGTTGGGCGCAAAAGAAGGAAGTGCCGCCATCGGCGTAGAGGTTGCCCCAGAACTGATCCTTGATCACGGTATCCGGATCGCTGAAACGCGTGTTCTGGCCGGTGACCAGCATCGGAAGAGCAAGCACTGGCAAGGCGAAGAGACAGTAGAGAAGTGTTTTCATAATTATCATACCTCCAAGTGTTTCAAGCGCCGATTCTGACCGGGAACAGTCAGAAAAATGGCGCTTTTTTCACTGTTAATGAGAATTATGACACAACACTGTACATATGCCGCAGTATCTTGTATTTCCTTTGTATCAAACTGTTAACGCTTTAACGTTCACTTGAGTCGATTGCGAAGGTTCTCATAGGCGGTTTTCAGATTTTCGCCCAGCTCATGGGTTCTGTCTCGCACGTCTTTTGAGGCATCGTCAGTATCGTGCCAAAGATCGTCAAGCCGGCCACGAAACTTTTCCCAGTCTTTCTCCAGGTCATCCCATTCATCTTTCACCTCTTCGCCGGCAAGATGAATCTGAACGCGAGCTTCGTCGCGATACGTTTTGATTTTTTCAGAAAGTTGTTTCAGTTCGTCAAGAAAACTCATGGTCAAACCTCCTGTTTGATGGCTTCCATAACCCATAGTGCGGCTGGTGCAGGCCTTTTTCAAGGTGTATTGCGCATACCGGTATTTGCCTGTGCCAACAGAGTAATCAGGTCCTGAATATAGTGCCAGGGGGGGAGGGGGTCGAAACCTTTGGCAGCTCGGTCGGCTGCACTGCAAAGCTCGAAGGCTGAGTTAAGCTGGGCCCGGCCCAGACGTCTGGAGGCCTGTTCGATTGCCCGAGCTCGCTGGGGCTGGAAGATACCGCGCTTTTTCAGAAACCCCGTGGCATTCTCGCCGTTTGCCTGCCGAGCGGTGGCGATGTGCAGTTCCATGGCAAGATTCAGGTCGCGGTTAAGTACCGTAAGAAATCCCAGTGGATTCTCCCCCTCCTGTTGAAGAGCACCGGCAATCTTGCGGGCATGGGCCGCGCGGCCAGCCAGCGTTTCGCTGATCAGCTCAAAGCCGTTAAAGCGTGAGCTGTCCTGGACTGCCTGCTCAATGGCGGCCTCATCAATCGTACTGTCTGCGGCAAACAGGGCCAACCGGCCCAGCTCCTGACTGGCGGCGAGCAGGTTGCCTTCAAGACGCTCGGCCAACAGGTTGAGCGCGCCACGGGTCAGGCTGAGGCCATGCTGCCGTGCCCGCTGTTGCAGCCAGCCCGGAAATTTATCCGCGTCGATAGGCCAGACTGGCAGGTGGATACCGGTTTGCTGAAGTGCTTTGTACCATTTGCGTTTGGTTTCCGCCGCATCCAGGCGAGCACTGATCAGGACCAGAATAATGTCTTCAGGCGGGTTCTGCAGAAAATGCTCGATAACGGCGCGTCCATCACCGAGCTTTCCTCCGGGCAGGTGAATTTCGATTCGCCTTTTTTCTGCAAATAGCGACAGTGCACTGAATTCTTCGCCTACCCGATTCCAGTCAAACTGCGGGTCTGCGTGAAAGGTCAGTCGATCCTGATAGCCCGCGTTCCGTGCTGCCTTACGAATGCGGTCACAGGATTCCTGAACCAACAGTGCTTCGTCGCCGGAGACGAGATAGATGGGGCAGAGCCCTTTTTCCAGTTGCTGGTCGAGCTGGCTGGCCTGTATTTTCACTGGGCCGCCTCAAGCGCATCCAGGCGTGTCTGGTTCAGCGGTGCCAGTCGGAACAGCACCTGCTGGGCCAGACGCTCAGCAAGCTGCCCCTGGATAGCATCCTCTTCCAGCTGCTTGGCCAGCACGTTGGTTTCATCATAGCGATAGGTCTCTGTACTAGTGACTCTATCGGTGGCCAGTAAGGGTGTCTGATTTGCAGAAATCACTTCCATGCCAATGCTATGCCTGAGCGTATACTCAGCGGCGGCTGCTCTCGCAGTAACGGCATTTGCCCGCCTTTCCTGGCGGAAGTCGCTTAACTCAAGAATGGTAGCGGCCTCACTGACACTGGCCATACTGACCTTGCCCAGTTCCAACTGATTTTCTACGGCTCTGCAGAGGCGATCTGGCACGGGGGGTGCGCATTTCAGCGCCAGTGGCTGAATGGCTTCAGGTACGCTGGAGGCGCCCCTGAGCTGAAAGCCGCAGCCCGCAAGAGCCAGGCTCAGAATCAGGCAGAGCGAGAGCGATGCCGCACTTTGTTTGGCTGAGACGACCGCCAGAGGCATTCTAGTTCGCGACCACATTGACCAGTTTGCCCGGAACAACAATCACCTTGCGTACGGTTTTGCCCTCGGTAAAACGAACGACATTTTCGTTTTCCAGAGCGAGGGTTTCAAGGCTGTCTTTATCAATATCGGCCGGCACGTCGGCCTTTGCCCGAACCTTGCCATTTACCTGCAGAACTACCTGGATCTCGCTGCGAACCATTGCTGCTTTGTCTGCCACTGGCCAGGGGGCATCAACGACCGGCTGCGAGTGGCCAAGAGCCTGCCAGAGCTGATGGCAGATATGCGGCACAATGGGCGCCAGCATGATCACCGCTGAGTCCAGTGCCTCGTGGCGGACGGCACGGCTTTGAGCGGCATCGTCGGTCAGTTTGGCTGATTCATTGAGCAGTTCCATCACCGCAGCAATTGAGGTGTTAAATGTCAGGCGGCGACTGATGTCATCACTGACCTTGGTGATGGTTTCATGGGTCTTGCGACGGAGATTCTTCTGGCCTTCGGCGAGATTATTTGAGTCAAGGTCCGGTACTGGACCGCTGGCCACGTGTTCAGCAACCATGCGCCAGAGCCGCTTCAGGAAACGATGCGCACCTTCAACGCCACTGTCGGACCATTCCAATGACTGCTCCGGTGGCGCGGCAAACATCATGAACAGGCGAACGGTATCAGCGCCGTGCGCGTCGATGATGGCCTGGGGGTCAATGCCGTTGTTTTTCGACTTGGACATCTTGGTGATGCCACCGGCAATAACCGGCTGGCCATCGTCTTTATGCAGGGTGCGCAGAACCTGCCCCTTATCATCGCGCTCGATCACGATATCGGCGGGGGAAATCCAGGTTTTGCCACCGTTGTCGTCTTCCCGGTAGTAGGTCTCTGCCAGCACCATGCCCTGACACAGCAGGCGTTTGAACGGTTCGGAGCTGTTTACCAGCCCCACGTCCCGCAGAAGTTTGTGGAAGAAGCGGGCGTAAAGCAGATGCAGGATGGCGTGTTCGATGCCGCCGATGTACTGATCAACCGGCAGCCAGTAGTTGGCCGCGTCCGGGTCCAGCATGCCTTTGTCGTAGTTCGGGCTGCAGAAGCGGGCATAGTACCAGGAGGACTCCATGAAGGTGTCAAAGGTGTCGGTTTCCAGCGTTGCAGGCTGCCCTTCAAAGCTGGTTTTTGCCCACTCCGGGTCGGCCTTGAGCGGCGACTGAACGCCGTCCATCTCCACATTCTCTGGCAGAATGACCGGCAGCTGATCGTCCGGAACCGGGCGCTCGGTGCCGTCTTCCATGGTCATCATGGGAATGGGGGCGCCCCAGTAACGCTGGCGGGACACACCCCAGTCGCGCAAGCGGTAATTGACGGTGCGTTTGCCGATACCGTTATCTTCAAGATAATCAGCGATAGCATCAAAGCCTTCCTCGCTGGTCAGGCCGCTGTATTTACCGGAGGACACCAGAACGCCTTTTTCAGTAAAAGCCTGCTCCTGAACATCAACGGTGCGGTTGTCGACGGGAGCGATGACCTGCTTGATGGCCAGGCGGTATTTAACGGCAAATTCGTGATCGCGCTCGTCGTGGCCGGGCACTGCCATCAATGCCCCGGTGCCGTAATCCGTCAGCACAAAATTGGCAACGTAGACCGGAATCTCTTCATGGGTCAGTGGGTGGATGGCCTTGAAGCCGGTATCAATGCCCTTCTTTTCCATTACTGCCATGTCCGCCTCAGCGGTTTTGCTGTTGCGGCACTGATCGGCAAATTCGGCAACTTCCGGGTAGCGTTGGGCGGACTTGCGCGCGATCGGGTGTTCGGCTGAGACCGCCATGTAGGTCACGCCCATCAGTGTGTCCGGGCGGGTGGTGTAGACTTCCAGCGGCTCACTGCCGTCTTTCATCTGGAAGGTCAGCTCGGTACCGACGGATTTGCCAATCCAGTTGCGCTGCATGGTTTTGACCTGCTCTGGCCAGTCTTCAAGCTGGCCCAGGTCACCGAGCAGTTCTTCGGCGTAGTCGGTAATGCGGATAAACCACTGGGGAATTTTTTTCTGCTCGACAAGTGCGCCCGAGCGCCAGCCGCGGCCATCCACCACCTGCTCGTTTGCCAGCACGGTCTGATCGACCGGATCCCAGTTAACGGTCGACATCTTCTTGTAAACCAGGCCCTTCTCGAACAGCCGCGCAAAAAACCACTGCTCCCATCGGTAATAGTCGGGTTTGCAGGTGGTTAGCTCACGGTTCCAGTCATAACCGAAGCCCAGCTGTTTGAGCTGGTTCTTCATGTAGGCAATATTGGCATGGGTCCACTTGGCAGGGGCCGTCTTGTTGGCGATGGCGGCATTTTCCGCCGGCAGCCCGAACGCGTCCCACCCCATAGGCTGCATGACATTTTTACCCTGCATGCGCTGGTAACGGGAGATAACGTCGCCGATGGTGTAATTGCGCACATGCCCCATGTGAAGCTTGCCACTGGGGTAGGGGAACATGGAAAGGCAGTAGTACTTGGGCTTGCCAGGCTCTTCCTTAACCGTAAACGTGTTGTTCTCGTCCCAAAAATTCTGGGCTTTGCGCTCAACATCGCCGGGATTATATTGCTGGTCCATTCCTGCCATTACCAAAGTTACCCTTTATCAAAGCCGTCTTAAATTAGATGTCCGAAGAGGCCGAACATTCTAACGCACACAAGGCCTGACAGGTAGCCTGCCAAATCGCGGATACTGTGCCAGACTTAGTGTGATGGTGGAGTGCATAGCGGGCATGGCTGTTCAGGGCACGCTGCACCTGTAACCCAGCGAGAGGAGATGTCATGACGGAACAGGAACGCAATCACTTATCAGGTAAAGCCCTCGAGGCCTATGACCGCATGCTGGAGCGGGTTCAGGCCCGGCTCAATAACATGGAGGAAACCACCCGCGATACCTTGAAAGAGGAAATCGAACAGGCGGTTGAGTTTGAGACAGAGCTGGCAGAAATGACCCGTAACGAAGCGGACTTGCTGGGAGCCTACCTTCAGCGGGATCTGGAACATCTGCTGCATTTTGTCGAAGAAACCGGAGAGGGGCTCAGCGACTGGTTGCAGCTCGATCTGTCCATGCTGGAGCACCAGTTGGCGAATGTATTGTTCTCGATAGCGGACAAAACCAGGCTAGACACACTCGAACTCAGTCAGAAACTTGAGAACCAAGAACCCAGCCAGTACATCAGCGGTGAAGTGGCGACAGCTGGCATGTTCAAGTGCCTGAACTGTGGACATATGCGCTGTTTGACAGCGACAAGCCACCTGAAACCCTGTGATGCCTGCGATTCCCATTACTATGAACGAGTAACCAGTCGATGGCCCAAAAAGGATGGCTGATGGTTCAGCCACGGACGGCAAGGACAGCCCCGTAGGTCGGATTAGCCCCGTAGGTCGGATTAGCGAAGCGTAATCCGACGCCGAGCAGGATATTGGCGCCATTTGTCGGATTACGACTTCGTCTAATCCGACCTACGTGCTGTTTCGTCCGCGTTCGTCCGTGGCTAGATAGTCAGTTTTCCGGAATCACCCGCTCACGCACGAAAACGATAAGGATGGCCGCCAGCGTTAACACCGGCCAGGAGCCGGTTTGCATAAATGGCGTGTTGCCCTCGGCCGTGTAGACCTTGCCCGTAAGCACGGCGCGTTCAAACTGGGGGATGGTTCCGGCTATCTGCCCCTTCTCATCAATAATGGCGGTGACACCGTTGTTGGTGCCCCGCAGCATATACCGTCCGGTTTCCAATGCCCGCATGCGGGCGATCTGCAAGTGTTGCAACGGGCCAATGGAGTCGCCGAACCAGCCGTCGTTGCTGACGGTCAGTAGCAGGCCGCTGTTGCGGGCATTAAAGGCGACGAAATCCGGATAGGCCACTTCGTAACAGATAAACGGCATGATATTGATACCGTTGGCGTTCAGTGGTGCCTGATTCGACGGCCCCCGGCTAAAGCTGGACATGGGCAGGTCAAAAAAGCCGATCAGGCCGCGCAGCCATTGTTGCAGCGGCACGTACTCGCCGAAAGGCACCAGTTTCTGTTTGTGGTAGAGGCCGCCGCCATTGCCGATGGCCATGACACTGTTGTGGAAAGTGAAGTCTTCAATGCGATCGCTGAAGCCGTACCAGGGAATACCGGTAATCAACGTGCTATTTTCGCCCAGTTCCTCACGGATGTGGTCGATGATCTTTCCGGCCTGATCCTGCGGAATCGGGATGGCAGTTTCCGGCCAGAGAATCAGATCGGTGTTCCAGTGGGCTTCGGTCAGTTCCAGATAAGCGACAATCTGATCCCGCAGGAAATCCGGGTCCCACTTGATCTGCTGGGGAATATTGCCCTGCATGAATGCGATGGTAACTGGCTCTTTATCGAGGCTTGTCCAGTTTGCGCTGGACAGGGCCGGACCAGTGACCCAGGGCAGTAGCGCTATAGCAGCCAAGATCGCGGCACTGGCGTAGCGTAAGTTTCGGGCCAGCCACCAGCAGGCAATGGCGGCGCAACCGGTGACGGTGATCCAGAAGGTGAGGCCGTGAACGCCGATCAGGGGTGCAAATCCGGCTAGGGGCCCGTCCACATGGGCTGTGCCCAGATATAGCCAGGGGAAGCCCGTCAGCAACCAGCCTCGGACCCAGTCCCCCAGTATCCAGATAGCAGGAAACAGAATCAGCCGCCTGATCGTGCTGTCTTTTGCCAGTTTGCCCCAGGCCCAGAACCCAAGACCATGGACGAGTGCAAGCCCGGCCACGAAGATGGCGGTAAGCACAATGGCCAGGAGTGCAGACGTATTACCGTGCTCGCTGATGCTGACATAAACCCAGCTTGCCCCGGAACCGAAAAGCCCCAGGCCGGTGAACCAGCCGGCGCGGAAAAGTTTTTCTGACGCCAGCGGTATACAGCAAAGCAGAATCAGAAAAACCGATACCGGGCCCAGCCACCACCAGTTAAAAGGCGAGAAGGTCAGTGTCTGAAGGGCGCCCGCGACACCCAGCAAAATGTTGCGAGGCCAGGTTTGCTGCAGAAGAACGGATGGCATTGCCGTCGCCCGAGGGCTATTGCTCATTGTTGCGCGAGACCTGAAGCAGGCGGATTACCCGGTTGTCGGCATTGGCAATCGTGAATTCCAGACCCTGGCACTCGACTGACTCGCCGCGACGGGGGAGATGGCCGAATTCCTTCAGTACCACACCGCCGATGGTGTCGAATTCTTCCTCATCCAGCTGGGTTTCAAAGAATTCGTTGAAGTCGTCGACCGGCGTCACCGCTTTGACAGCGTAGGAACCATCACTGCGGGCCTTGATGTGGGTTTCTTCGTCGAAATCGTGTTCATCCTCAATTTCGCCGACGATCTGCTCCAGCACATCCTCAATCGTAATAAGTCCGGCAGTGCCGCCGTATTCGTCTACCACCATGGCCATGTGATTCCGGGTTTCCTTGAATTCCTTGAGCAGCTGGTTGAGCCGTTTGCTTTCAGGAACAAAGGTGGGTGGCCGGAGAATTTCGCGGATACGGTTCCAGTTCAGGTCGCCACTCAGGGCTAGCGGCAACAGATCCTTGGCAAGCAGAATACCAATGACATCGTCCTGGCTGTCTCCGATGACGGGGAAACGGCTGTGGGCAGAACTGATGATTTCGGGCAGAAATTCTTTCGGATCCTGAGCCCCCTTGACCGTGACCATCTGGGAGCGGGGAATCATAATCTCATCCACCCGCATGTCGATAACCTGCATGGCACCTTCGATGATGCTCATGGCATCGGTGTCAATGATGCTCTCGGATTCGGCATCACGCAGGATTTCCAGTACGTCCTCGACGGACTCAGGCCCGCTGGAAAAGGCCTGTGATATACGTTCCAGCCAGGACTTGTTGTTGCCCTGACTGCGACTCGACTGATCGTCGCTCATGCGTCTTCTTCCGTTTCCCCGGTGTCATAAGGAGTGTCGTAAGGATTGCCGAATCCAAGCCGCGCCAGCAACCGGATTTCGAGGGCTTCCATGGCCTCGGCCTCGTCATTTTCGATATGGTCATAGCCCTGAAGGTGCAGCATTCCATGCACCACCATGTGAGCCCAGTGTTCGGTTGGGGTTTTCCGTTGTTCGCGGGCCTCCCGTTCAACCACTGGTGCACAGATGATCAAATCACCGGCTAACGGAACCGTTATACCGGCTGGCGCCTCAAATGGAAAGGACAGCACGTTGGTTGGCCCGGATTTGTCTCGGTATTGAGCATTAAGGCTGGCGCTTTCTTCCGAGTCAACAATCCGGATTGTCACCTCGGAATCCTGATCGCCCAGCCAGGCAGCCTCTGCCCAACACTCAAAGTCAGCATCTGCTGGCGCCCCCGGCCTGTCGAACGCCCGTTGCATATCCACTGTCAGTTCGCTCACTGGCTGGGGGCGCTCCCTTCGTCAAAGGCCTCATAGGCCTCAACAATCCGCTGAACCATTGGATGGCGCACAACGTCTTTGGCGTCGAAACGGGTGAAACCGATCCCTGATACCTTGCTCAGCACACCTGCTGCGTGGATCAGGCCGGAATTCTGGCCCCGGGGCAGGTCCACCTGGGTGGTATCGCCAGTGACTACGGCGGTGGAGCCGAACCCGATCCGCGTGAGGAACATCTTCATCTGCTCGCGGGTGGTGTTCTGGCTTTCATCCAGAATGATAAACGAATTGTTCAGGGTGCGGCCCCGCATAAACGCCAGGGGGGCGATCTCGATCACGCTTTTCTCGATCAGCCGGGTGACATGCTCAAAGCCGAGCATTTCGTAGAGGGCGTCATAAAGCGGACGAAGATAAGGGTCCACCTTCTGGGCCAGGTCGCCCGGCAGAAAACCGAGCTTCTCACCGGCTTCCACCGCAGGCCGAACCAGCAGGATGCGCTTCACCTGTTCGTCTTTCAGTGCCTCAACCGCGCAGGCCACCGCCAGCCAGGTCTTGCCGGTACCGGCAGGCCCGATGCCAAAGTTCAAGTCGTGGGTGCGGATGTTATGCACGTACTTCTGCTGGTTCTCGCCCCGGGGCTTGGCCTGCAGTTTCGGAGTTTTGATGACGGTAACGGCGCCGTTGTAGGGCACATCATCCGGCAGCCGTTCGAAGCCCGTCTCCCGGATGAACAGGTGGACCATATCCGGCGTAATATCGTCATTGGCCTCGGTTTCCCGGTACAGATGCCGAATGACCTCTGTGGCAGCGGCCACATGCTCGGTTTCGCCTTCTAGCCGGAAATGATGCCCACGGCGGCCCACTTTTACATCCATGCGCCGTTCAATGTGCTTCAGGTGCTCATCGAACTGGCCGCACAGCGTGGTCAGCCGGTGCTGGTCTACCGGGTGCAAGTCAAATTGTCTTGAGTCGTTGGTTTTCAAACAGTCTCCGGGTTGTGTTTTGGCTCGCCTTTGGTTGTCGCTTCAGGGAGCCTGCATTTCATACTTTTTGCCAAGGACGCTGGGCGGGGACGGCTGTCCAAAAAACGCCCGTGAATACCCCTGCGGGGTCCAGCCAGCAATCACAGATTGCTGTCGTTCAGCTGTCGCATGAAGCTTTGCTTCATATGCGCTCGGCCTCACCCCTGTAGGGCTCGGTCGCGCCATCCCTGGCGCTCTACGTTTTTGGACAGCCGTCCCCGCCCAGCGTCCTCTTTGAACTATTTGCAGGCCCGCATGTGTAAATACAAGTAGGTCGGATTAGACGAAGTCGTAATCCGACAAATATCGGGCCGTTTGCATCCCACAGCTATTGTTGGATTGCGCTTTGCTTAATCCAACCTACGTTTCTGTTGCAGGCACGAAAAAGGTTCGGGGTGAGTGGTGGGTACCTCCTCCCAAAAATGTGCGGAGCCATGGATGGCGGAGCCCAAGCGCACAGGGATGTGCTTGTAGCGTTTTTTGGGAGGAGGTACCCACCACTCGCCAACCACCAAGCCCCGGACCAATAGGAAACCAGGCCTAAAACATCTCGGAACTAACAGGCACACCCCGAAGAGAATTAGGCAATGCCTCCTTAACCTCGACGTCAATAAAGTTCCCAACCACCTCGGGATTCTCATGTCGGAAGTTCACAATACGGTTGTTTTCAGTGCGCCCTGCATATTCCCCGGGATCTTTCTTGGAAAGGCCCGTCACCAGAATACGCTGAGTTGTTCCCACCATCTTGCGGCTGATGTCCATGGCCTGCTGGTTGATGCGCTGCTGCAGGATGCTCAGCCGCTGCTTCTTGACGTCCATTGGCGTATTGTCCGGCAGGTCAGCCGCCGGAGTCCCGGGGCGGGCGCTGTAGATGAAGCTGAAAGACACATCGAAACCGATATCGTTGATCAGCTTCATGGTGTCTTCGAAGTCTTTCTCGGTTTCACCCGGAAAGCCAATGATAAAGTCCGAAGAGAAACTGATGTCCGGGCGGATCTTGCGCAGGCGGCGGAGCTTGGATTTGTACTCCAGCGCCGTGTGGCCGCGCTTCATGCCCGCGAGGATGCGATCGGAACCGCTCTGGACCGGCAGGTGCAGGTGGCTGACCAGCTCCGGCACCTGTTCATAGGCTTCAATCAGCGAATCCGAGAATTCCACCGGGTGGGAGGTGGTGTAACGGATGCGATCGATGCCGTCGATGGTGGCGATCAGTGCCACTAACTCGGCCATGTCCATGACATCGCCATCGTGGGTCTCGCCGCGGAAAGCGTTGACGTTCTGGCCCAGCAGGTTCACTTCGCGCACGCCCTGACCGGCCAGGTGCGCCACTTCTGCGATCACGTCGTCCACCGGGCGACTGACCTCTTCGCCACGGGTGTAGGGCACCACGCAGAAGGTGCAGTACTTGCTGCAGCCTTCCATGATGGATACGAATGCGGAGGGGCCGTCAGCACCAGGGTCGGGCAGGTTGTCGAATTTTTCGATTTCCGGGAAGCTCACGTCCACCACGCCGACGCCGTTACCCTTGGCGCGGACTTCGGTAATCATGTCCGGCAGGCGGTGCAGGGTTTGCGGCCCGAAGACCATGTCCACATAAGGCGCCCGGTCGATGATAGCCTGGCCTTCCTGGCTAGCCACGCAGCCGCCCACGCCGATGATCAGGTCCGGTTTGCTGTTTTTCAGTTTTTTCCAGCGACCCAACTGGTGGAACACCTTCTCCTGAGCTTTTTCCCGGATGGAGCAAGTGTTCAGAAGCAGAATGTCCGCATCATCCGGCGAGTCGGTCATTTCAACGGCTTCGTCGGTGCGCAGAAGGTCCGCCATTCTGGATGAATCGTACTCGTTCATCTGACAGCCGTGGGTTTTGATGTACAGCTTCTTGGCCATGGGTCTCAACGTTTCAGGTGCGTTTGGGGCGCCGGAGGATAATGGCGCTCTGATCAAAAAGTAACTGGGCATTATAACGGGGTGATCATTCTTCAACCACCTTTGTCTCGGTATTCCTCATCCGGCAGCGGCAGGGAGAAAAGATCGATTAGCCACGGAAAACACGGACGAGCACGGAAAAAGCCAGGGATAAGACATAAATATTGTTTGACCAAAAAAATCTTATCATCTTTTGCTTCCGTGTTCGTCCGTGTTCGTCCGTGTTTTCCGTGGCTAAAAAATCACTCTTCCCGGGTTTCAAGATAACGCTGCAACTGTTCCCGCAACGCCTTCGGCAAGCGAGTAATGGTCAGCGCATCCTTGTCGCGGTCATAGTAGATTGCCTGGTTCACCAGGTCGGATGAAAACGACACGCTCATGCCGCCGCCAGAGCCCGCAATGCGGACCAGTTTCTTTACTTTGCGATGGTCCGGATGAAGGACTCCGCTTTGAGGAAGTTCGGCCGTTGCGCTGGCGAATTGCTGGAAACGCTGGGGCTGGTCTTCGTCCAGATAGCCCGACAGGGCCTCAATTGCCACCGGCTCGCCCAGGGCATGCTGCTCCTTGCAGAATTCATACGCCCGGCTGCGAACCTCGCCCGCTTTTTCCGGTTCTGAGGATTTGGCGAAAGCTTCCACGGCGTCCATAAAGGTCAGGGTTTCTTTTTCGACGTCTACCTGATTGGTAAAACCACAGAGCCGGATGAAGTGATCCCCGGTTTCACCGGTACCCCGGGCGTGGACCAGTGTCAGGTAGTTTTCGCTACCTTGATCGCTGTGCCAGTCATCCAGCTCGACTCTGACGGCTAAATTGAGCCGCGACAGACTGAGAACGTCCGTCGTATCCAGTGCCTGCTGGCCGTCAAAGCGCAGGGCGCTGTCGCTTTCAAGCACCAGCAGGTAAACCACGTCGGAATCAGCCAATGCTTCGTGAACGAGCATCAGGTGCCCCAGGTGTTCTTCCTGGCTGCCGGTAAGCAATTCCTGCCATTGACTGAACAGGCGGTCGGTCAGTGAGGCAAAGCTTTGGCGGTCTTCCAGGTAGTCCTTGAGCCAGGCGCTGAAGGGCGATTCGCCGGTATCGTCGGAAAAACGGCCGTATTTTTTGCCCGGCTTGCTGTTGAACAGGCGCTTCATCTGTTTTTGCAGACCTTCGTAGTCTCCGCCTGGCTCGGCAAGCGGCTCGCCCGGTCTCAGGCGTGCGGGCTGGCCCGGCTGGAGTTGGCTGGCATAGGCGGTGCGGAGGTGTTTGATGGCCATATCCGGAGTTCCTGATCAATGTAACGAACAAAGCCCCGGAGCCTGATCGACTTCGGGGCTTTTACGGGCAGAGCAGCAAGGCGGCTGCCGGGTCAGATGCGCTTGTTGCGCACCAGATCCTGAACCAGCGTGCTGACGGACTCTGCAATCTCTTCACTGCTGTCCGCAGATACGGAGGCAGACGCAACGTCGGCGCCAAGGTTTACCACAATCGCGATCAGGCTGTGGGCACTGATGACCTGAGCCGCGCGGCGTCGGTCATCGGCATTGCCCGCATTGTTTTCGCTGAGGACGATGGTGGTTTTGCCCTGATCGAACAGCGCGCGTTCCAGGGCCAGGGCCAGGGCCGGGGCCTGCTTGCCATTACAGGCAATGATGGCCGGTTTCTGGGCCAATCGGCGCTGGCGTTCTTCGGTGCTGACCGGGTCCAGTGATTCCACCGTATCGGCGCTTCCGGCGATCATGCCTGCGCCGATGGTGACGTTGCTCAACCGGTCAATGACGATAAAGCTTCCCGTCGCGTGGTTGTTCGGATACGGGTCAAAGGCAATCGGCTGGCTAAGAGTCAGTTCGCACAGACCAATCTCGTTCAGCTGCAGCGCCGACGGATTTTCACGCTTCTCAAGGGTGTTGACGTCCGTCTGGTGCTTGATCTTCTTGAACGTTCCGGACGAGAAGGTCGGCCCCAGCTTGATATCGTACAGGCGACCGGTCTCCAGTGGTGCGTCAGTCATCCAGACAATGTTGGCCATGAAACGATTGCCCACTTCAGGCTCATCCTCGGCTTTAACGAGCATGTCGCCCCGGCTGATGTCGATTTCATCATTCAGGGTCAGGGTGACGGCCTGATCGATATAGGCTTCATTCAGATTGCCGTCAAACGTCACGATGTCCTTGATGGTGCTGGTGCGACGTGAGGGCAGTGCCATAACCTTTTCGCCCGGACGAATCACGCCCGATGCGACGGTGCCGCAGAAGCCGCGGAAATTCAGGTTGGGGCGGTTAACGTACTGAACCGGAAAGCGGAAGTGTTCCAGGTTTTTGTCGCGGGATACCTGAACGGTTTCCAGAATCTCCATCAGCGGCTGGCCGTCAAACCAGGGCGTGTTTTCGCTCCGGTTCACCACGTTATCACCTTCAAGCGCGGACAGCGGCACGAAACGAATGTCTTTCAGGCCAAGCTGGTTGGCAAAGGCCAGGTAGTCGTCCTTGATTTCGTTGAAGCGTTTTTCGCTGAAATCCACCAGGTCCATTTTGTTCACCGCCACGACAACGTGACGAATGCCCAGCAGTGACGCAATGTAAGAGTGACGGCGGGTCTGGGTCAGTACGCCAAGGCGGGCGTCGATCATCAGGATCGCCACCTGCGCCGTTGAAGCACCGGTCGCCATGTTACGGGTGTACTGCTCGTGGCCGGGCGTGTCAGCAATGATGAACTTGCGCTTGCCGGTCGAGAAGAAGCGGTAAGCCACATCGATGGTGATGCCTTGCTCGCGCTCGGCCTGCAGGCCGTCAACCAGAAGCGCGAGATCCAGCTTCTCGCCGGTGGTGCCCATTTTTGCGCTGTCGGTTTTAAGGCTGGCCATGTGATCTTCGTAGATCATCTTGGTGTCGTGCAGCAGGCGGCCAATCAGGGTGCTCTTGCCGTCATCGACACTGCCGCAGGTCAGAAGCCGCAGCAGCTCCTTGTTTTCGTGTTGTTTCAGGTAGGCCTGAATGTCTTCTGCAATAAGATCGGACTGGTGTGCCATCTTAAAAATACCCTTCCCGCTTTTTCTGTTCCATGGAGCCGGCTGAGTCGTGGTCAATCACACGGCCCTGTCGTTCGGAGCTGGTTGCCAGCAGCATTTCCTGAATAATGTCCGGCAGCGTATCGGCCTCGGATTCAATGGCGCCGGTCAGCGGGTAGCAGCCCAGCGTGCGGAAGCGGATTGACTTCATCATCGGCTTCTCGCCTTCTTTCAGCAGCATGCGGTCGTCATCCACCATGATCAGAGTGCCGTCGCGCTCGACTACCGGTCGCTTGGCCGAATAGTAAAGGGGGACGATCTCGATGCTTTCCAGATAGATGTACTGCCAGATATCCAGCTCGGTCCAGTTAGACAGCGGGAAGACGCGGATGCTTTCACCCTTGTTGATCTTGCCGTTGAAGATATTCCACAGCTCGGGGCGCTGGTTTTTCGGGTCCCAACGATGGTATTCGTCACGGAAGGAGTACACCCGCTCTTTGGCACGGGACTTCTCTTCATCGCGGCGGGCTCCGCCAAAGGCGGCATCGAACTTGTACTTGTCCAGCGCCTGCTTGAGCGCCTGCGTCTTCATGATGTCGGTGTGCTTGGCGCTGCCATGGGTAAAGGGGCCGATACCCTGGGCAATGCCGTCTTCGTTCTTGTGAACGATCAGGTCCAGCCCATATTCCTTTGCCTTTCGGTCCCGGAATTCAATCATTTCCTTGAACTTCCAGGTGGTGTCTATATGCATCAGAGAGAAAGGCAGTTTGCCGGGGTGGAAGGCCTTGCGGGCCAGGTGCAGCATCACCGCAGAATCCTTCCCGATGGAATAAAGCATGACCGGATTGTCGAACTCGGCGGCGACTTCCCGGATGATGTGGATGCTTTCAGCTTCCAGCTGTTTGAGGTGCGTCAGGTTGTATGTGGTCATCGTATCCTGTTACCGCGTTTCTTGCCGCGAGGGCATGGCTTGTGAAAGCGCAAATGATACCAGAACAGGGCATGGCATAAGAAGGCGGGCAGCTAGAGTTTGATGCTATAACAATATAGCGGTCGGGGATTTGCCTCGACCACAGGGGAGGCGGGCGCCGGTCAGCCGTTCAGGAACTTAGTTGGCCGGTGTGGAGAGTAGTTTGCTGACGTAATTATCAACGTACTCAAAGCCGTTGCCGTCGAATTCGGCGAATTGCACGCCGATTTGATACTCGTTTCTGGAAATGCGCCGCATGTGAATAATATGTCCGTGCGCAACAACCGAAACCGGTTGGCTAGCCACAACGGGCACGACAAAAGAAGCATGAACCTCAACCCAGGTCCCGGGTGCCGGGGTTTTCTGGCCGGGAATCAGCGCCCGCGCTTCCTCCTGGCCACAAAGAATCATCAGCCCGGTTCGCGAAATGTTGGACACCGGGCAGACCAGAGAACTACCATCCGGCTTCTCTATCGTGACTTCGGTTGCGACATCAACGCGCTGTTGGTTGCGAAGGTTCGATTTTACAACAAGGTTTTTAGTCATCGCTTCTTCAAACTGATTGGCTTAACTTCCTGAAAGTCTAGTTCTTTATTAGGTGACCAGCAAGGTGAGACCGCATTGGCATCCTCAGGTTCGGTTGGAATTGTGAGTGGTGTGTCATAGAAATGAAACAGAGGCACAGTTAATGACAGACGAAACAGCATCAATCGAGCAGGTCAGTGGCAAGGTAGGCTTCATCAGTCTGGGGTGCCCGAAGGCGCTTGTTGATTCAGAGCGAATCCTGACCCAGCTTCGCCTTGACGGCTATGACGTGGTGCCAAATTATGACGATGCCGACATTGTTGTCGTCAACACCTGTGGTTTTATTGATGCCGCGAAACAGGAATCCCTGGACGCTATCGGCGAGGCCATCAGGGAGAACGGTAAAGTGATCGTTACCGGCTGCATGGGTGTTGAGGCTGACAAAATCCGTGATACTCATCCCGGCGTGCTGGCGGTCTCTGGCCCTCACGCGTATGAGGAGGTAGTGGGCGCTGTTCACCAGTTTGTGCCCCAGAACAAAAACCACGATCCTTTCACGGATCTGGTACCGCCCCAGGGTATCAAACTGACGCCCAGGCACTACGCCTACCTGAAAATTTCCGAGGGCTGCAATCACCGTTGCACCTTCTGCATCATCCCCTCCATGCGCGGCGACCTGGTCAGCCGCCCGATTGGCGATGTGATGGACGAGGCTCAGCGGTTGGTCGATGCCGGGGTCAAAGAGTTGCTGGTGATTTCCCAGGACACTTCCGCTTACGGTGTCGATATCAAATACCGCACCGGCTTCTGGCAGGGCCGCCCGCTGAAAACCAAAATGCAGGCATTGTGTGAGGCTTTGGGCGAACTGGGTGTGTGGGTTCGCCTGCACTATGTCTATCCGTACCCCCATGTGGATAACATTATCCCCCTGATGGCGGAAGGCAAGATCCTGCCGTACCTGGATATCCCGTTCCAGCACGCCAGCCCGAAAGTCCTCAAGGCCATGAAGCGCCCGGCCCATGACAGCAAGACTCTGGACCGCATTCGCAAGTGGCGGGAAATCTGCCCTGAGCTGACCATCCGCTCGACCTTCATTGTCGGCTTCCCCGGCGAAACCGAGGAAGATTTCCAGTACTTGCTGGATTGGCTGGACGAGGCGCAACTCGACCGCGTCGGCGCGTTCAAATACAGCCCGGTGGAAGGCGCGAAAGCCAACGAATTGGAAGGTGCGGTTTCGGAAGAGGTAAAGGAGGAACGTTTGGCCCGTTTCATGGAAAAACAGGCCCAGATCTCCGCCGCCCGCCTGCAGGCCAAAATCGGTCAGACTATTGATGTTCTGATTGATGAGGTCGACGAAGAGGGTGCTATTGGCCGTTCCAAGGCGGATGCGCCGGAGATTGACGGGATGGTTTACCTCAATGAGGAGACTGATCTTGTTCCGGGGCAGATTGTTCAGGCCATTGTTGAGCATGCCGATGAGCATGATCTTTGGGCTCGGCTTGTCCGGTAGCTTTTTGTTGCGTCCCTAGCTTGGTTTCTGCGGGGGAGGCGTTGGCGGGCGGCTTCTCCCAAAAAACGCTACAAGCACGTCCGTGTGCGCTTGGGCTCCGCCATCCATGGCTCCGCACATTTTTGGGAGAAGCCGCCCGCCAACGCCTGTTGTCTCCGAGATAACGCAAATTACGTTGTTTGCAATCATTGGAGAAATGCACAATGAGCGAAGGACGTAGGTCGGATTAGCGAAGCGTAATCCGACAAATGGCGTCGACCCGCTTACACGGTGTCGGATTACGCTTCGCTAATCCGACCTACGGCTGGTGGATTTATCTCCCCAGGCAGACAGGCGCGAGGCAGGAAGGGGGTTCCAAAACTGTGCGGAGCCAGGGATGGCGGAGCCCAAGCGCCACATGGATGTGCCGCAAGGAGCGTGTTTTGGAACCCCCTTCCTGCCTCGTGCCGATAGCTCCAAGGAAACCAGGCTAGGGCCGCAGTCAGAAACCACGCCCCAGAGCCAGAAGGTCAGCCCCCCAGCTTCTTAACGAGGATTTCGTTAAACAATTTTGGATTGCCCTGACCCTTGGAAGCCTTCATCAGCGGCCCCATAAAGCCGCCGAGCATTTTCTTCTGTTTCTTGGGGTCCGACTCCTGCTGATACTGGGCAACCTGATCTGGCATAGATGCCAGTACCTTGTCCACCATCGCCTCCAGCTCGCCGGTGTCAGACACCTGCTTCAGACCGTTCGCATCAATGATGGCATCTACGCTGTCATTCTCACCGGACCAAAGTGCTTCGAACACTTTCTTGGCGCCAGCCGACGATATCGTGTTATCGGCAATGCGTACGACCAGATCGCCCAACTGGGATCCGGAGATGGGTGAGTCAGCAACAGTCTTTTCTTCCGCATTCAGCCTTGCGGAGAACTCGCCCTGAACCCAGTTGGAGGCCAGTTTCGCGTCCGTTCCGCGTTCGGCGACGGCTTCGAAGAAGGCGGCCAGTTTCGAGTCAACGGCCAGCAGGCCTGCGTCGTAGTCGTTCAGACCATACTGGTCCATGAACCTGGCTTTCCGTGAGTCCGGCAGCTCCGGCAGGAGATCGCGTGCGCTTTCAATAAAGGCGTCGTCGATGACCACGGGCAGCAAGTCCGGGCAGGGGAAGTAGCGGTAATCGTTGGCTTCCTCTTTGCTGCGCATAGAGCGGGATTCGTCCCGGTCGCCATTGTAAAGGCGGGTTTCCTGAATGATCCTGCCGCCGTCTTCCAGAATGTCCGTCTGCCGTTCCACTTCGTGGGCGATGGCCTGCTCCATAAAGCGGAACGAGTTCAGGTTTTTGGTTTCTGTGCGGGTGCCCAGGGTGTCTGAGCCTTTGGGCTTGAGTGAAATGTTCACGTCAAAGCGCAGCGAGCCCTGGCTCATATCGCCATCGCAGATACCCAGAGAGGACACCAGGCTGTGCAGCTTTTTAGCGAAGGCAACGGCTTCTTCCGCGTTGTTCATGTCCGGCTCGGTGACAATTTCGATCAGCGGCGTGCCGGCACGGTTCAGGTCGATGCCGGTCATGCCGTGGCCAAGCTCGTCATAAAGAGCTTCATGCAGGGACTTGCCGGCGTCTTCTTCCAGGTGGGCATGGTGAATGCGCACACGTTTGCTGCGACCATCGGCCAGATCTACATCCACGAAGCCGGGGCCGACGATAGGATGGTCCAGCTGCGTGGTCTGATAGCCCTTGGGCAAATCCGGGTAAAAGTAATTTTTACGGTCGAACACCGAGCGCCGGCCAATCTCGGCATTCACCGCCAGGCCAAACATGACTGCGTACCGAAACGCCTGCTCGTTGGGCACGGGCAGGGTGCCGGGCATGGCCAGATCAACGGCGTTGGCCTGGGTGTTTGGTTCGGCGCCATAGGCGGTGCTGGAACCGGAAAAAATCTTGGTTCGGGTGGCGAGCTGAACGTGAATTTCCAGCCCGATCACAATGTCCCACTGCATAGTTTCTCTCTCCTATTCTGGGCCTTTCTCGGGCTTATTGCGGTTCACGCTGGTGCCAGTCGGTCACCTGCTGGAATTGATGGGCGGCATTGAGCAATCGGGCCTCAGAGAAATAATCCCCGATAATCTGCAGGCCAACCGGTAAGCCATCCACGAAGCCTGCGGGCACCGACATGGCAGGAATGCCTGCCAGGTTGATGGCGATCGTGAACACATCCTCCAGGTACATGGTGACCGGGTCGTTGGTTTTCTCGCCCTGAACAAACGCCGGAGACGGTGTAGTCGGGCTCATCAGCACGTCCACTTCCTTGAAAGCGTTAATGAAGTCCTGCTGGATCAGTCGGCGCACCTTCTGGGCCTTCAGGTAATAGGCATCAAAGTAACCGGCAGACAGCGCGTAGGTGCCCACAAGAATCCGCCGCTTCACCTCGTTGCCAAAACCTTCAGCGCGGGTCCGGGTATACAGATCTGTCAGATCCTTCGGATCGTCGCAACGGTAGCCGTACCGCACGCCGTCAAAACGGGAAAGGTTGGCCGACGCCTCTGCCGGTGCAATGACGTAATAAGCGGCAATCGCCAGCTTCGCATTGGGCAGGGACACCTCTTTAACCGTGGCACCCAGCTTCTCGTATTCCTTCACCGCGTCGCGAACCTGCTGCTCCATCACCGGGCTGAGCTGGTCGCTGAAGTATTCCTTTGGTAAGCCGATTTTCAGGCCTTTTAAAGGCTCGTTCAGGGCTGCGGTGTAATCCGGAACCTCACGATCAAGCGACGTCGAGTCCCTGGGATCAAACCCGGCCATGACGTTCAGCATCAGCGCGTTGTCCTCGGCGGTGCGCGCCATGGTGCCGCCCTGATCCAGGCTGGAGGCAAAGGCAATCATTCCGTACCGCGACACCCGGCCATAGGTTGGCTTTAGCCCGGTAATACCACAAAGCGCCGCCGGCTGGCGGATAGAACCACCGGTGTCCGTGGCCGTAGCCGCCGGAACCAGACGGGCCGCGACCGCTGCCGCAGAGCCGCCGGACGAGCCACCGGGCACCCGCTTGTCACCCCGGCCCAACCCCCAGGGATTGGTCGTCGCACCAAAATAGCTGGACTCAGTGGATGACCCCATGGCGAACTCATCCATGTTGGTCTTGCCCAGGCACACCGCACCGGCCTGACGAAAATTCGCCGTTACCGTGGCATCGTAGGGAGGAACAAAATTCTCCAGCATTCTTGAGCCACAGGTGGTGCGAACGCCGTTGGTGCAGAAGATATCTTTATGGGCAAAAGGAATTCCCGTCCAGGGCGTTGCATTCCCGCCCGCCCGCTGCTCATCCGCCGCCCGGGCATCGGCCAGCGCCTGCTCTTCGGTCACGGTAATAAAGCTGTTGTACTTGCCATCTTCCTGTTTGATGCGGCCAAGGAACTGCTGAGTCAGCTCCACACTGGAAATCTGGCCGCTCTCCAGCTCACGGGAAAGCTCTGCTACGGATTTGTTATGCATGATGAATCCTGAATTCGCTGTTTGTCAGATCGCTTAATGCACTCAATCAATTGTCGCTGGAATCACTCGATAACCCGGGGCACAAGATACAGCCCGTTCCCGGTCGCCGGTGCAATCGCCTGAAAGGCTTCCCGCTGATTGGTCTCGGTCACTTCATCGGCACGCAGACGCTGAACTGCGTCCAGCGGATGGGCCATGGGCACAACCGCGTCGGTATCGGCAGCCCCCAGCTGGTCCACCAGATCCAGAATATTGCCAAGATCTTTCTCCAGCGCCGAAATCTGCGCCTCATCCACGCGAATGCGGGCGAGCACAGCGACTTTTTCAATGTCTTTGCGGGAAATGGTCACATTGCCTCCCAATAATATGAAGTTTCAGTAATTGACGATCTTGATTGATTATTTGATGAAGATTGCACTAGGCCAGAGGGTGCTTGAGACACTGCTTTCCAAAACTGTGCGGAGCCATGGGTGAAAAGCGAACCGCTTTTCACGGGCTGGCCACGGATGGCCTGCCCTGGACCCTCAGTGCGACGCAGGAGCATCAAGCACTGAGGGGCGGAGCCCAAGCGCCACAGGGATGTGCTTGAGCGTGTTTTGGAAAGCAGTGTCTCAAGCACCCGTACACCCAAGTAAAAAATTAAGGACATATAGTAACAGATTCGAACAATCGCGGGAGGGCCCAAAACACTGAAGAAAAGCAAGAAAGGCGCCGCCGGAGCCCCGATGGTGCCTTGCCTGAGGGGGTGCTCACTGCTAGAGTTGCGGCATCTTTTCCGGACTGCAACTCTCAGGTTGAAACTACACGAATGTTGATCAAAAGACTCCGAGGCTTATTCTCAAGCGACCTGTCCATCGACCTGGGCACCGCCAACACCCTTATTTACGTGCGTGATCGTGGCATTGTTCTTAACGAGCCATCCGTTGTGGCCATCCGCACCAATGGTTCCCAGAAAATGGTCGCCGCCGTTGGCGCTGAAGCCAAACGCATGCTGGGTCGTACCCCCGGCAACATCACTGCGATCCGTCCCATGAAAGATGGTGTCATCGCAGACTTTGTTGTCACCGAGAAAATGCTTCAGCATTTTATTCACAAAGTGCACGAGAACAGCTTTATCACGCCGAGCCCTCGAGTACTGGTCTGTGTGCCCAGCAAATCCACACAGGTAGAGCGCAAGGCCATTCGCGAATCCGCTATGGGTGCCGGTGCCCGGGGAGTTTTTCTGATTGAAGAGCCCATGGCCGCGGCCATTGGTGCCGGTTTGCCAGTTGAAGAAGCCAGCGGTTCGATGATCGTGGATATCGGTGGCGGCACGACTGAGATTGCCATTATCTCCCTGAACGGCATCGTTTATGCTGAGTCCGTTCGTACCGGCGGCGACAAGTTTGATGAAGCCATCGTTACCTATGTTCGCCGAAACTACGGCAGCCTGATTGGTGAGTCCACAGCAGAGCGTATCAAACACGAAATCGGCTGTGCCTACGAAGGCCTGGAAATTCGCGAGATCGACGTGCGCGGCCGCAACCTGGCCGAGGGCGTGCCCCGCGCCTTCACTCTGAACAGCGAGGAAATACTCGACGCACTTCAGGAGTCCCTTGCGCAGATCGTTCAGACGGTCAAGAGCGCGCTGGAACAGTCGCCGCCGGAACTGGCCTCGGATATCGCCGAGCGTGGCATTGTGCTGACCGGTGGTGGTGCACTGCTGCGCGGTCTGGATAAACTGATCAGCGAAGAAACCGGGCTGCCTGTCATTATTGCCGAGGACCCGCTCACTTGTGTCGCCCGTGGTGGTGGGAAGGCGCTGGAAGTCATTGACCGCGGCGGAATCGGGATGTTCTTCCAGGAGGGTTAAGCCCGTGGGGAGCGTTCGCTATTAAGACCCTCTTTGTTCAGGGCACTGTCCCTGGTCTTCGTCTGACCATTGTGTTCGTGCTGTCGGTAGCAATGATTGTTGCCGATGCACGCTTCGATCAGCTCACGCCTGTAAGGAGCACCATCGGGACCGGACTTGCCCCGATCCACTGGCTCGGCAACGCGCCGGGGAAGTTCAGCGACTGGGTGGCCAGCCTGTTTATTACCCGTGGTGACCTGTTGGAACAAAATGAAGCACTCAATGCCCGCCTGCTGATACTTGAGCGTCGTGCCCTGAAGTACGCAGCCCTTGCGTCTGAAAACAATGAAATGCGCCAGCTGATGAACTCGTCGCAAGTGCTGGATGACCGCGTTATCCTCGGTGAAGTGGTCGGGGTGTCACCCGATTCGTTTTCCCACGAGATCGTCATTAACAAAGGCAGCTGGGACGGCGTCGAAGTAGGGCAGGCAATTCTGGATGCAAACGGGTTAATGGGGCAGGTTCAGCAGACCAGCAGATTTACATCCCGCGTTCTGCTGGTGTCTGATAGCAGCCACGCAGTGCCTGTGGAGGTCGTTCGTAATGGTTTACGGGCGGTACTCCTTGGCAACGGCGACACCGATGCGCTTGAGCTGGTCCACGTGCCGGACACAGCCGACATCCGCGAGGGCGACCTTCTGGTTAGTTCTGGACTGGGCGGGCGTTTCCCCAAGGGTTATCCGGTCGCTGAGGTCGATAGCATAACCAAGGAGCCAGGTGAGCCCTTCGTGGAGATTCAGGCCAGCCCGAAAGCCGAGTTGAATCGCAGCCGCCTGGTGCTAGTGGTATTTGCGCCAGAATCCGAGAACGAAGCCGAGGCAACCGAAACGGATAACGGCGAGATTGAAGCAGACGCTCCGGTGCAGAAGGGAGGAACTCCCTGATGTTATCGGTGATCAGCTACCCTGTTTTTATTTTCAGTGTGATTATTGCGCTCGCACTCAGCAGTTCCCTGTTTCCCGTCGACTGGTTTGAGTACCGGCCCGAGTGGTTGGGTCTGATGGTGTTTTACTGGACGTTTCGGGCGCCTGCACAATTCGGGGTTCTGCTGGCCTGGTGTCTGGGGTTGTTGCTTGATGTGCTTGAGGCAACGCCGCTGGGCGTTAACGCCCTGGCCATGGGCCTGATTGCGTTTCTGGTGCTAACGGTGCACCAGCGCCTACGCATGTATCCCTTGCCACAGCAATGCCTGATGGTGTTTCTGCTTCTGGGCATCAACCAGATGCTTGTCCACTTTATCAAACAGACTCTTGGCGCAGAGGATTCCGGTTTCGGCTATCTTTGGCCGGCTTTGACCGGTGCGTTTGCCTGGCCAGTGCTGTGTGTTTTGCTGGACAACCTGAACCGCAAACTGGGTTAGAGCAATGTTGCGTTCCGTGCACTGCGACCGGATGAAATATCCGCCTATGTGCGCTCCGGTGAACCCATGGACAAAGCCGGAAGTTATGGTATTCAGGGTCTCGGTGGTATTTTTGTAGAGAGTTTGCAGGGTAGTTATAGCGCTGTCGTAGGTTTGCCACTTCGCGAGACCGCTGATCTTCTGGCGCAGGCAGGCTACCCGGTCTGGACAGCGTGGCAATCAAGGCAGGAGAGCCTTAATGAGTGAAGAGATTCTGATCAATGTAACGCCGGTTGAGACCCGTGTCGCTCTGGTTGAAAACGGTATGCTTCAGGAGGCCTATATTGAGCGGGCCAGCCGCAAAGGCAACGTTGGCAACATCTACAAAGGCAAGGTTGTCAGGGTGTTGCCGGGCATGGAAGCGGCGTTTGTCGATATTGGTTTGCAGCGCGCAGCCTTTATTCATGCGTCTGATGTTGTGACCGAGCAGCAATCGGCAGCGGATTCAGTTGAGGGCTCCAGAGCCGTACCGGACATTCGCACACTGCTGCGTGAAGGGCAGTCGCTGGTGGTGCAGGTGACCAAAGACCCTATTGGCACCAAGGGCGCGCGCCTGACGACCCAGTTGTCTATCCCCTCTCGTTATCTGGTGTTCATGCCGGGCGTGTCCCACATTGGCATTTCCCAGCGGATCGAGGACGAAACGGAGCGGGCCCGTCTGAAAGCGGTCGTAGCAGAGGGTGCCGCAAAGGAAACAGAGGTCAATGGCGGATATATTATACGAACGGCCGCTGAAGCGGCGTCGGCGGAAGACCTGATTAACGACATGGTGTATCTCCATCGCCTCAGCCAGGCGATTGAGGAGCGCATTGACCGCTGTCAGGCACCTGCGGTGGTGTACCAGGATTTACCGCTATTTATCCGTACCATCCGCGACCTGATTCGTCCCCAGACTGAAAAAGTCAGAATCGACAGCAAGGAAAGCCACCAGCGGGTTATGGAGTTTGTTGACGAGTTTGTCACCGAGTTCTCGGACAAGGTGGAGTACTACCCGGGTGAACGCCCTCTGTTTGACCTTTATTCCGTTGAAGATGAGATACAGAAAGCGCTGAGCCGTAAAGTGCAGCTCAAGTCCGGCGGTTACGTGATTATTGACCAGACCGAGGCGATGACCACGATCGATATCAATACCGGCGCCTTCGTAGGCCACCGCAACCTGGAAGAGACGATTTTCAAGACCAACCTTGAAGCCGCCCGCTCGATCAGCCGCCAACTTCGCTTGCGCAACCTCGGCGGCATCATCATCATTGATTTCATTGATATGGACGACCCGGAGCATAAGCGGCAGGTTCACCGCATGCTGGAAAAGATGCTTGAGCGGGACCATGCCAAAACCAAAATTACCGGTGTGTCCGAGCTTGGCCTGGTCGAGATGACCCGTAAGCGAACCACCGAAAGCCTGGGCCAGGTGCTGTGCGAACCTTGCCCGATCTGTGATGGCCGGGGGTTTCTCAAGACCAGCGAGACGGTCTGTTACGAAATTTTCCGCGAAATTCTGCGGGTTAACCGCGCTTACGATGCTGAAAGCTATCTGGTGATGGCGTCACAAAGCGTGGTCGACCGGCTGCTGGATGAAGAGTCGGATAACGTGGCTGACCTTGAGACTTTCATTCGAAAGGCCATCCGCTTTCAGGTCGAACCGTTTTACAGTCAGGAGCAATACGATGTGGTTCTGCTCTAGTAGTCTGACTGGCCCCATGTTTTAACCTCCGCGGCGCCTCTGATGAACGCTCCTGCAGCCAAAGAAAAGCCAAGAGGGATTGTAGTCGGGATCCTGGCCAAGCTTGCCAACCTGTTCTGGTGGCTGCTTCTGGCTGTGCTTGTACTGGCGGCACTCTATGCCGGGCTCGGGCGGCAGATTACCCAGAATATTAATGACTACCGACCGCAGATAGAGCAGCAGCTCTCGGAGTTTCTGGGCCAGAATATCCTGATCGGTTCCCTGTCATCCCGCTGGAACTGGCTTAACCCGACCATTATTGCCCGGGACCTGGCGGTGACGTCGGACGCAGACAGTGAAGAGGTGATTGGCTCACTCCAGAGCCTGCGGGTTGGCCTGGATTTTCTGGCCTCCCTCAGGCGTTTCAGAATCGTCTTTTCGAATTTCGACGCCAACGGGCTGGAACTGGTTATCAATCAGTCTCCACGTGGTGCAATCGAGGTTGAGGGGGTAGACCTGCCCGAGCCTGTCGCTAACGATCTGAGCCAATGGATTGATCTGGCTGGCCGCTGGCTCTCGAACCCCTCTGTCCGCATTACGCGGGTAGCGCTGGGGCTTCGGGATGGCAGCGGGGAGTTGCGGCAGGTCGAGATTCCCCAGCTGGATCTGGTATACCGGCGGGGACTGTTCCACGCGTCCGGACGCGCAATGCGGCCCGGCACCACCCAGCAACTGGCAAGCTTCAGGCTGGTTGGCCAGCATTTTTTCAGGGGTGATTTCACCGGCCAGTTCTATGGCGATATCAATTCCGGGCGTTTGTTTGATGGCCTGGTCCAGGAATACGGCTGGCAAGGTATTCGTGCCGAAGGTTTTGATATTGGCGGTCAGGTCTGGCTTACCTTCCGTGATGGTCTGATGGCGCAGGCCAGTGGCACCCTGCAAACACCCTATCTGCAGCTGGGAGTCGGCAACGAGTCGCTGGCGCCTCTGGAAGATATCCGGGTCAAATTCGGCTGGCGCCGTAAAGGCCCGGATAATGATCTGGACAACGGCTCAGAAGATAAAAGCGCCGTCCAGGCTGATACACCTGACCAGCTGCCCTGGTATGCGACCGGCGAGTTTCACCTGAACGACCTGACCTGGCGCTGGAACGGGGAAACCGTCCCCGGCTTTGACCTGCGATTTCAGCCCGGTTCTCAAGCAGACTCTCTGGTCGCTGATAAATTCCCGATTGCGCCGGTCAGCGGCCTGCTCAGTCGCCTTCAGGTTCTTCCCAGCCAGCTGTCCACGGTACTGGAACGCTACAGCCCCACCGGCTCGCTGGATCGGCTGCTTCTGCACATGCCGGCGGACGACTCCGGCCAGTTCCGCCTGACGGCCAATCTGCGCAATATCAACGTCAAGGCGCTCGATGGTGCCCCAGCGGTGCAGGGGCTGGATGGATCATTGGTGGTCAATCAGCAGGGTGGGCTTGTTCAGGCGGACTCGGCCGCCATGACCTTTGGTTTTCCCTCTCTGTTCCGGGGACTCTGGGATGTTCGCAATTTCAGGGCGGGTGTTGCCTGGCGTTTTGAGGACGACGCGATACGGGTCTATTCCAATGACATTGCCATGGGTGTCGGGCCAGAGTCCAAGCTGACGGGTGCCTTTGATCTGAAAATGGTGCAAGGTGGCGAAGATGTTCTGAGCTTGCAAGTCGGAGTTGAGGACGGGAATGCCGGAATGCTGGGGGAATTCGTGCCCGTTCACCTTGTGGACCAGGGATTAGTTACCTGGCTCACAACGGCGATTAAAGAAGCGGATATTGTTCAGGGCACCTATTTTGGCCACGGCCAGATCGGTAGCGATTCGCCGTCTGGCTCCTTTGTGTCCTCCATGGTCTACGACTTTGACAATTCCAGGGTGCAGTATGATGAAAGCTGGCCTGAAGTCACCGGTGCGTCCGGTCGCGTTTTTGTTCACCAGGGGCGCACGCAGATTGACCTGGCCTCTGGTCAGACCGGTGGAATCGAACTGCGGCCCGGACAGGTTCGGGTAGAGCCGGGTGGTGAGGGTGAAAGCACCATGGTTTATATAGATGTAGCTGCGCCGGTATCCGGCGACGCATTGGCCTATTGGATGGAGCGCAGTCCTCTTGGTGAAATGGCCGGTGCTGCATCGGAAAGTATTCTTGTAGAGGGTCAGTTTTATCTGGACCTGGGGTTGCACTTTGCCCTGGATTCGGATCAAACGCCCGATGTTGAGGCCAGGGTGCGCACAGAGTCGGGTTCCCTGACCTTTGCGGCGGCTGATCTGCAATGGACTGAGGTGTCTGGCGAAGTCAGCTACAGCACCACGACCGGGTTTTCCAGTGACCCGGTCACCGCCCGTTTTCTGGGTAACGCCGTATCGGTTTGGTTTCGGAAAAGCCAGTTCGGCGATGGGCTGACGCTGCACCAGGCGGGGAAGGTTGGTGTATCAGTGTTGCAGAATCGGTTTGGCCTGCCTGAGAGTATTTCGCAAGGCATTGATGGCAGGCTCGATTACAAGGCGATCATTGAGCTGCCGTCGGACAAAGCGGCGACTATACGCCTGATGTCTGATTTGACCGGCGTAACGGTTGACTGGCCTGATCCCCTGGGGAAAACGGCCGAAACCACCGCGCCTCTGGATATAACGGTTCAGCCCGGCCGCGAGAAAGGCATGGAGCTGAATGTAGACTGGCAGCAGCGGATGAATCTTGATATCGACCTGCAGCCCGGCCGCGTTGAAGTGGCCGTGAATGATTTGCAGGTTGGCGAACGACGGTTTCAGGATGTTCGCGTTGAAGCGGTTCAGGGGCCAGAGAACTGGCTGATCCGCATCGCCGCCGAGTGGATTCGAGGTATGACAATTTGGCCGGTTGCAGGAACGGGTACGGGGGCCAAGACCGAAGATAGCGTGGTCAATGTTGACCTGGAAAAACTGTCCCTCGCGCGGGATGAAGATCAGTTGGCCGAAACTGAAGCGCCACTCGAGGCGGAAGACCCTGTAAAGGCGTTCAGGGAGCTCGACTTCGCAGGCTGGCCGGCCGTCAATGTGCGAATTGCGAACCTGCAGATCAACGATAAGGATGCCGGTATCTGGTCGTTCGAGCTGAAGCCCGTTGCCAATCGGCTAGACGTGGAAAACATTGAGGGCCAGCTTAAATCATTGACGTTGGCAGGTGCTCTGAGCTGGCGAATCGAAAATAACGAGGTAAGGACTGGCTTCAAAGGTACACTCAAGGGCGAGTCTCTGGCGGATATCGGCGCCCTTGTCGTTGCCGAAATTCCTTTCCGGAGCGATAAAACCGTGATTGAGCTGGATCTCGACTGGCCGGGCCGCCCGGATCAGTTTGCCGTGGATGAACTCAGTGGCAATGCCAGCATGCGCTTTGACGATGGTGTCATTCTGGAGGGTAACAGCACCGCTCAGCTTTTCAGGGTATTCAATCTGCTTAATTCAGATACGCTGTGGCGAAGGCTGCAACTGGATTTCTCTGACCTTTACGAGGCCGGTGTCGCGTTCGACGCTATTTCAGGCAAAGCCAGGCTGGATAATGGCGTGCTGGCTTTCGATCCGGAACTGCAGATTGTCGGTCCCTCCGGAGCCTTCAAGTTCAGTGGTACCACCAACCTGGCGCAGGAAACGCTGGATATGAACATGGTCGTGGTGCTGCCGCTGACTCAGAACCTGCCATTGGCGGCGGTGTTGCTGGGAGCCGGGGCCCCCATTGGCGGTGCGCTTTTTGTATTGGATAAGGTGTTGGGCGATCCGTTGAGTAAACTCACCAGTGCGACTTATAGTGTGAGGGGGTCCTGGGATGAACCAGAGGTCCGTTTAAAGGGAGTCTTTGATGATGGCGAGTAATCTACAGACACAGAACGGGTAAACGGAGCAGGCCATGTCAGCAGTTTCAGTGCAGGAAAACCGGGTCGCCGCTATCCAGATGGTCAGCGGCGGGGATATTGACAGGAATCTGGAAGAAGCCCGTCGGCTTCTGGTTGAGGCGGCGGGTATGGGGGCCAGGGTTGCGGTTTTGCCAGAAAACTTTGCGGTACTGTCTACTCGCAAAATGCTTGAATGTGGCCTCCGGGAAAGCGGTTCTGATGCCCCTGTCCAGGCATTCCTGGCAGAGCAGGCGGCTGCGCTGGGGCTCTGGATTGTGGGTGGTTCCCTGCCGATCGCAACCCGGCCCGATGGTTCCAGCGTGCCTGAGCATGTCCGCGCCAGCTGTATTGTCTTTAACGACAAGGGGCAACAGGTTGCCCGCTACGACAAGATTCACCTGTTCGATGCCATGGTAGAAGACGCGCACGGACAGTACCGTGAGTCCGACACGTTCGAACCGGGTAAGGATATTGTGGTGGTGGATACTCCCGCTGGTCGGCTCGGGCTGGCCATCTGTTACGATCTCCGGTTTCCGGAGCTATTCCGTAAGCTGCGGGAGCAGGGTGCTGAGTGGGTGTCCCTGCCCAGTGCGTTCACCTGGAATACCGGCGATGCGCATTGGCATGCGCTGATCAGAGCCCGTGCGATTGAAAATCAGGTATGGCTGGTGGCGCCGGGGCAGGGCGGATACAACAGTGAACGTCGCCGTACCTATGGCCACAGCCTGGTGGCAGACCCCTGGGGCCGGATAATGTCTGAGCTGGACGAAGGGCCGGGCGTGGTTACGGCGGAACTGGACATGGACCGGTTAAAGGAAATCAGAGCCCGCATGCCGGTGTGGGAACACCGGCGCCTGTAAAATTTCAGTCCTGCGCGGACTCTTAAGTTTTCAGTCCTGCGCGGACTCTGCGTCATCAATGCATTCCCGCAGGTAGCGGAACAGTTTCCGCGGCTGGCCGGTGGCTTGCTCTTTCAGGCCGTCACGCTGGGCATTGCGCGCCAGGTTTCGCAGATGCTGGATGTCTGCGGTGGTGCAGTACTCCAGGAACTCGCCAACAGCGCTGTCGCCCTCATCGATCATCCGGTCGCGCCAGAGCTCGGCAAGGTGATGACGCCGGGTGTGCTCTTCGCTGCCGGAATAAAAAGCATCAATCTGCCGTGACAGGCCTTCCGGATCATTTTCCTGGCGGATGACCTTGCCAATGTATTGCAGGTGTCTGCGACGGGCTTCCTTCTGGCGGATACGCCGTGATTCTTCGATAGCCGCTCTTAAAGTCTCGCTGATCGGCAGGGTGCCGAGCTGATCGCTGTTCAGATCCAGCATGCGTTTGCCCAGATCCTGCAGCGCCAGCATCTCCCGCTTGAGCTGGGATTTACTTGGGCCATCGTATTCCGGCGCGTCTGTGTTGTCGTGATAGTCTTTCATAAATCCAGCTCTTATGTCGGATTACGCGTAAACGAGTGTGGCAAGTCCGAGGAACGACATAAAGCCAACAACGTCAGTCACCGTCGTCAAAATCACACTGCCGGCCAGGGCCGGGTCAATATTCCTGGATTTGAGAAATAGCGGCAGTACCGTGCCCACCAGCGCTGCGGCGATCAGGTTGATCACCAGTGCCGCCGCTATGATCGCCCCGATCATCATGTCGTCGAACCAGAATGAAGCAGCCGATGCCACAACCACCGCCCACAGCAGGCCGTTCAGCGCACCCGAGACAAACTCGCGGTTAAGCAGCCAGCCCACATTGGCTCCGCTGATCTGGCCGACTGCCATGCCGCGAATAACCAGCGTTAGCGTCTGGCTACCGGCAATACCGCCCATGCTGGCAACGATGGGCATCAGCACGGCCAGCGCCACCACTTTTTCGATGGTGGCTTCAAACAGGCCGATAACGCCAGAAGCAGTAAATGCCGTAAGCAGATTGATGCCCAGCCAGACGGCGCGGCGGCGTGTGGTCTTGAGAATGGGGGCAAAGGTATCTTCGTCTTCGTCCAGGCCTGCCATGCTCATCAGAGAGTGGTCAGACTCCTCCCGAATAACGTCAACCACGTCATCGATGGTGATCCGGCCCAGCAGTCGGCCGTCTTCGCTCACCACCGGAGCTGAAATCAGATCGTAGCGCTCGAACAGGGTTGCTACCTTGTTGTCCGAGAGAGTGACGGGAATGGGGTCGATATCCGTGTCCATGACTTCCCGCACCGTAGCGGCAGGGTTGGATACCAGCATCTTGGTGATCGGTAGTATGCCGATAAACTCATCCCGGCGACTGACGACAATGAGGCTGTCGGTCATGGTCGGAAGATTGCGGTGCCTGCGGAGGTAACGCAGCACAACGTCGATACTGATGTCCGGCCGCACCGTAATGGTGTCGGTGTTCATCAGGCCGCCGGCGGTATCCTCCGGGTAGGACAGAACTTCCTCAACCCGCTGCCGGTCCTGCTCGTCCATGGTATCCAGCACTTCCTGGATAACGGTATCCGGCAGTTGCTGCAGGAGGTCAGCGAGGTCGTCCGACTCGAAGTCCTCGATGATATCCGCCAGTTCCTGAGCGTTCAGCTGGCTCAGGAAATAACTACGGATGTCATCGTTAAGGTACTGAAGAACTTCGCCTTCAAGCTGCTTGTCGACCAGGTTCCAGAGCAGGGCACGCTGGCGCGGTGGCGACGATTCCAGCAGGTGGGCAATATCGCTGGGGCTCAGGCCACCATTGAGAATACGGGCGACCTGCTTGAGCGCACCACTGTCCAGCGCTTCGCTCAGTGAGCGAAGGCGTTGGCGAGCCTGGCTTTTTTCAAGGATATCGGTCATAGAACACCCGCAGTCTTAAAACTTCCGCATTATAGCGGAGTTAGGCTGCCCTGGTGAGAAAGAGTTGTAGGTGAATGCCGTTTATTAAAGTACTGATTCGGCATCTTATTCGCCTTCACCAAAATAGTCCTCGATCAGGGCGGCCAGTGCGTGAATGGCTTCTGCTTCGTCATCGCCCTCGGCGATCAACTCGACTTCCATACCCTTACTGGCGGCCAGCATCATCACTGGCATGATGCTTTTCGCATCCACCTGCTTGCCGTTGCGGGTGATGTGCAAAGTGCTTTCATATTCGGAGGCCGTGGCCACCAGTTTGGCAGCGGCCCGGGCGTGGAGTCCCAGCTTGTTGATGATCGTGACAGTACGCCGGACCATAAATTCAGGATTCCCGGCTTTGCAGGTGCGGTAATTCGGTATGGCGAACCTGCAAGTTGCTGTACTGGCTCTGGAAATAGTGGCCCAGCTGTTCACAGACATAGACCGAGCGATGCTGCCCACCCGTGCAACCGATCGAAATGGTCATGTAGCTGCGGTTGCTGTCAGCAAAGGACGGCAGCCAGGTTTCCAGATAGCTGGTCAGATCTGCAACCATTTTGCGGCTGAGCGGATCTTTTTCCAGAAAATCGATGACAGGCTGGTCGGTACCGGTAAACCGACGAAGTGACGTATCCCAATAGGGGTTCGGCAAACAACGGACATCAAAGACGTAATCGGAATCCAGGGGCACGCCATGCTTGAAACCGAAAGACTGAAACAGCAACGCGAGTTCCTGCTCCCGGCGCCCGGCTACCCTTTGCTTTACCATGTCCCGGAGCTCATACATCGACATGCCCGTGGTTTCGATATACAGGTCGGCAAGTCTGGAGAGGGGCTCAAGCAGCAGCTTTTCGCTACCGATGGCTTCCCGCAGAGAGGTTTTGTCGTCGCTCAGGGGGTGTTTGCGGCGTGTCGCGTGAAAGCGTTGTAGCAGTGACTGTTCGTCAGCGTCGAGGTAGATGATTTCCACGGTGACACCGGCTTGCTGCAGACGGTGATACAGGCTTTCGAAGTTGCTGAGTTCACCGGAAAGGTTTCTGGCATCAATACTGACAGCCATTTTCGATAGCCTGCCGGGTGAAGACTGGCCGGTTGCTTCCTCGGTCAGGGGTGCCAGCAAACCGATTGGCAGGTTGTCTATGCAATAAAATCCCAGATCCTCAAGCACATGAAGAACCGTACTCTTACCAGATCCTGAACGGCCACTGACAATAATCAGTTTCATGCCGGGTTACCTCAAAAGCGAGTGTTTTCAGTGGCTTTCAGCCAGCATCTGCCGGTAAAGCGTCTCGCCATCCGTGCACTGACGCAAATGATCACAGAATGCACGATCATTGAACTTTTCGGCAATCTGGCTGAGCAGTTCAAGGTGTTCGCTGGTTGCTTCTTTCGGCACAACCAATGCAAAAACCAGGTCCACTGGCTGGTTGTCGATGGCGTCAAAGCCCACGCCGTCCTCCAGCGTCATCAGCACCCCGACAACGTGATCCAGGCCGTCCAGGCGACAGTGGGGGATGGCGATGCCCTGGCCAATGCCAGTGCTCCCCAGGCGCTCTCTGGATACCAGATTGTTGAATATCTGGACGTCGCTGAGGGTTTCATCCCGATGTTGAATCTGTTCTGCGATCGTTTCCATTACCCGCTTTTTGCTGGAGGCTGGCACTCGGCAGAGCGTCAGTTCCGGCGCGAGAATGTTCTCAATTGTCAGGGTTGTATCGGTCATGAATTGACGCTAGTTCCGTAAAAAAAGGCTGCGGCACTTTTCAGCTTGTTAGCCAGCGCCGCAGCTCGATTAGTGACATACAGGGATGGGCGCTCCTAGCGGGCGCCGTTTCCGTGCATCCGGTCTACATTCTTCTCTTTGTGCTTGAGGACCTGCCTGTCCAGCTTGTCGATCAGTGCATCAATAGCCGCGTACATGTCCTCGCTTTCAGCCTTTGCATGAATCTCACCACCAATCACGTGGAGGGTGGCTTCCGCCATTTGCCGCACTTTCTCGACCTCGAGGGTCACCTGACAATTGCTGATGTGATCAAAGTGACGCTCAAGTCGTTTAAACTTATCAGCTACATAATCTTTCAGTGCGGGGGTCAGTTCTACGTGATGGCCGGAAATATTGAGTTGCATAGACGTCTCCTGTTTTCAGCGTGCCGGTGCGTTCTTACACCAGTCGCTTGCGCTCGTTGGATGGAGGAATGTGCATTGCTTCACGGTATTTGGCCACGGTCCGTCGGGCCACCTTGATACCCTGTTCTCCTAGCATGGCTGCAATTCTACTATCGCTCAATGGCTTTTTTGGCGTTTCGGCAGAAATCAGTTTTTTGATCATCGCACGTATGGCCGTTGAGGAACATTCGCCGCCCTCGTCAGTGCTGACATGACTCGAAAAGAAATATTTCAGTTCGAAAATGCCACGGGGTGTGTGCATGTATTTCTGCGTGGTCACCCGGGAAATAGTGGACTCATGCATTTCCACCGCCTGAGCGATGTCCGACAGAATCAGCGGCTTCATCGCCTCGTCGCCCTGGTCCAGAAAGCCCTGCTGGTGCTCAACAATGCGTGTAGCCACTTTGAGCAGGGTCTCGTTCCGGCTTTGCAGGCTCTTGATAAACCACTTTGCCTCCTGCAGCTGATCCCGCATGTAGGTATTATCGGCGCTGCTGTCCGCACGCTTTATAAATGAAGCATAGCTGGCATTTACGCGAATGCGCGGTGCAATTTCAGGATTCAGTTCAACGCGCCACCGGTCTTTGTATTTTTTGACGATCACGTCGGGAATGACGTAGTCCGGCTCTGCTTGATCAATGGTATCTCCGGGGCGCGGATTCAGTGTGGTAATCAGGGCCAGCACGTCCCGAAGCTGGTCTTCTTTTAATCGGCTGCGGCGCAATAGCTGTGCGTAATCCCGGTTGCCCAGAAGGTTGATGTAATGGGTAATAACCAGTCTGGCCTGCGCCAGCCAGGGTGTTTCGGGGGAAAGCTGATTAAGCTGGATCAACAGGCAATCCTGCAGATCCCGGGCGAAGACGCCGGGCGGGTCAAAGTGTTGCAGCCGGTGCAGAACGGCCTCTACTTCGTCGAGTTCCAGCTGATCTTCATCGATTTCTTCCACCATACCGGAATGAATTTCGTCCAGCGATGACGTGAGATAGCCGTTATTGTTGACGGCGTCCAGCAGGGCATGGGCAATGGCCTGGTCCCGCTCGCTCAGCGGAGTAAGGTTGAGCTGCCATTCCAGATGATCCCGCAGGGTTTCGGTGGGAGAGTTGCGGGTCTCGAAGTCGTGGTCGTTTTCGTCGTCGTTGCGGGCGGCCGGGCTGGGGGCTGACTGGTAAATATCGTCCCAGGCTGTGTCCACGGGCAGATCGTCGGGGATGGTGTCAGGGCTGTCCGTCTCGGACGACCAGTCCGGGCCGTTTTCGGATTCATCCCACTCGTTTGAGGCATCCGTATCGGCGGCACTGACCTTATCACCGTCGGAGCTTGCTGTGTCCTGGTCTTTGGTGTCGGACTCTGACGCCTCGGCGGCCTGTTCTTCGTCCTCGGATGTCTCCAGCATAGGATTGGTTTCCAGCGCCTGCTGGATTTCCTGCTGAAGGTCGAGTGTAGAGAGCTGCAGAAGCCTGATCGCCTGTTGCAGCTGGGGCGTCATGGTCAGGCTCTGACCCAGCTTTAACTGTAATGAGGCTTTCATAACCATGATTCAGGATCCGTCACTGAGTCCCTCGCGGGCAGGGCGTTGACAAAAACTCGTTGTATGCTGGCTACTTGCCATGCCAAGCAATTTCTCTGCCGAGTGTACTTGCTTGCGAATGGCAAAACAATCGGGCCGCGGCCCCTGGCTCATCTGCTATTCCCCTAAAGCCGGAATTCATTGCCCAGATAGACCTCTTTGACCTGCTGGTTGGCCAGAATCTGATCGGAGCTGCCGGATGCGATGATATAGCCGCCACTGACGATGTAGGCGTTTTCACAGATGTCGAGTGTCTCGCGCACGTTGTGATCGGTGATCAGCACGCCGATACCCTTATCGCGCAGGTGCCGGATAATCTGTTTGATATCACTCACGGAAATGGGATCAACGCCGGCGAACGGTTCGTCGAGCAAAATGAAAGCTGGCTCCATGGCCAATGCCCTCGCAATCTCGACCCGGCGGCGCTCACCGCCGGACAGGGACATGCCCACACTGTCGCGGATATGGGTAATGTGAAACTCTTTCAGCAATTCCTCTGCTTTGGCTTCCCGCTCATCCCGCTTCAGGTCCCGTCGGGTTTCCAGAATCGCCATGATGTTATCCCGCACGGTCAGCTTGCGAAACACCGAGGCCTCCTGGGGCAGGTAGCCGATGCCCTGACGCGCGCGACCATGCATCGGCAGCGGCGTAATGTCCTTGCTGTCGATGGTTATGCGGCCATTGTCGGCGGGCACCAGCCCTACAATCATGTAAAAACAGGTTGTTTTCCCGGCGCCGTTGGGGCCGAGCAGGCCTACGATCTGGCCACTGCGGATTTCCAGTGACACGTCGATAACGACTTTTTTCTGCTTGTAACTCTTCGCAAGTTTACTGGCTCTCAGAACTGCCATCCGGTTCCTGCTCGTTTCGGTTGTTTCGTGGCTGAATGATCATTTCGACCCGTCCGCCGCCGTCACCCTGGTCTGCGGAGCCCTCGGCGGTTACAACGCGATTGACGCTATCATAATGAATGACGTCGCCGCGAAACAGGTTGCCATCCTGCTCGATGACCGCCTCGCGCTCAAACGTGACCCGATTGTCGTCTGCTGACCACACGATTTTCAGGGCCTGGGCGTTGGTTTCCCCTTCGCCCTTTACGGCAGGCTGAAGGTAACGGGCGGGCTGGCCGTTGGCTTCAATCCGGCTCACACCCTTGTCGCTGCGATGGAGCACAACCCGGTCGGCGGTCAGCCGAATATTGCCCTGGCTCATTTCCACAGCGCCGGTGTAGGTGGCAATGCCCTGGCCATCATCGAGGCGGGCTTTGTCGGCACTGACGCGAATGGGAGTGTCGGAATCCAGTTCAAAGGCGTTTGCAAAAGGTGCCACTAATGCCAGCAGCACCGGTATCAGTGTGCGATGTCTCTGGCCTAAACGGTTACTTGCCGGTTTCATAACGTCCTTCTACCTGAGCGTTGAGTTCGAGTATGCGTTCGTCTAACCACGCTTTCATGCCGGTTGCTCTGGTAATGCCCAGGGCGTCAATGATTTCGACCGGTTCGTTGGTGTAAATCGTACGGTTTTCATTGTCCAGAGTCAGGGCCTGTGTGGAAAGCGACATGGGGCCTTGCGGATCTGTCAGGCGGACAATCCGGACTTCGCCGGTCAGATGCATCAAGCCCCTGGCCTCCAGAAACTCACCTTCTTCGGCTTCAACTTCCCAGGAGCCGTCCTCGGCGTTGCCAAAGAGCGTGGCTTGCGGTTGTTGCATTCTGATGAGTTTGTCTGACTCGAATTGTTCGATGCGCTGGCTCTTGATCCGGGTGACCAGTCGCCCGGTTTCACTGAACGACAGGTACCGGCCGCCGACCACAAAGGAATCGGGCTCTGCTTCACCCCGCAGTGCGGCGGCTTTCATGGGTATGGTCGGCTCATCACTCTGCCAGAGCACGGCAACCAGAGCGATCACGGTTGCCGCCAGCGCCAGTGTACGCAAGGTCGGGCTGCGGATCAGTGCCCCCGCTGTCATGGATTTGGCTCCCGATAGGGCCCGAGAGCAGCGTCCAGCTGGCCGCGGGCGGTTAGAAGCAGGTCACAGATTTCGCGAACGGCGCCCCCACCACCGGCGGCCCGGGTGCAAACGTCCGCCGATTCGCGAACCGCCCAGTGCCCGTTAGGCACCGTGATACCAAGCCCGGCGTAAAGGACAGCAGGCAGGTCAGGCAGATCGTCACCCATGTAAGCAATTGCTTCCGACGCCACGCCTAATGCACTCGCAATCTCCAGAAGTGCCACTTTCTTGTCTTCACGGCCCTGCATCAAGTGCTGGATACCCAGGCTGTTCATGCGTTTTTCGGTCAGCGGCGAGCGCCGTCCGGTGATGACCGCCACTTCAATGCCTGCGGCCATGACCTGCTTGATACCCAGACCATCGAGCGTATGGAAGCCTTTCATCTCGTCACCGCTGGCTGTGAAAAACAGCTTGCCGTCAGTCATGATGCCGTCAACGTCCAGCGCCAGCAGCTCTATGCCCGCGGCTTTTTTTAGATCAGCTTCTGGCCATTGGGGGCGAAGGTTTTCAGACATCCGATAGCCTCTTTTTAAATTACACCGGTCAAATTACACCGGCCCGCAGCAGATCGTGCATGTTAATAGCGCCCGTCAGCAGGCCGTCGCGGTTGATCACAGGCAGCGCGTTAATCTTCATCTCTTCCATTATATTCAGCGCCTCGGCGGCCAGCTGATCGTCGCGGATTGTCCGGCCGTTGTGAGTCATCACGTCACGGATGGCAGTCGTATGGATGTCGATAGGCCGGTCCAGGGTTCGACGTAAGTCACCATCGGTGAATAAGCCGCACAATTTACCGCTGGCAGTCACCACCGTGGTCATGCCCAGGCCCTTGCGGGACATTTCCAGCAGAGCACCGCTCAGCGGCGTGTCTTCCTGCACACTGGGAATCTGGTCGCCGGAGTGCATGATGTCGGTAACGCGCAGCAGCAGACGCCGACCAAGAGTGCCTCCGGGGTGGGACATGGCAAAGTCTTCGGCGCTGAAGCCACGGGCCTCAAGCAGAGCGACGGCCAGTGCATCGCCCATCACCAGAGTGGCGGTTGTGCTGGAGGTAGGCGCCAGGCCGAGCGGGCAGGCCTCCACGTCCACGCTGATGTCCAGATTGGCGACGGCCTCTCTGGCCAGAGTGGAATTGGCATTTCCGGTCATGCTGATCAGCGGTGCGCCCATCCGCTTGAACAGAGGCAGAATGGTAAGCACTTCACTGGTGTTGCCGCTATTGGAAATGGCCAGCACCACATCCTGCCCGGTGATCATGCCCAGATCGCCATGGCTGGCTTCGCCCGGGTGAACAAAAAACGATGGCGTACCGGTGCTGGCCAGTGTTGCCGCAATCTTGTTGCCAATGTGGCCGGATTTGCCCATGCCGGTTACCACCACTCTGCCTTTACAGGCCATGATGACTTCGCAGGCTTTTACAAAGCTGTCATCGACCCGTTGAAGCAGCGCATCGATGGCGTCCCGTTCAATTTCGATTGCTCTGAGGGCAGACTCTCGGAAGGTTCTGCTTGTATCGCTGTTCATTCGGCTTCCAGATCCCGGATTGGCGGTGCATTCAGGTGTGGCAAGAGTATATCACTTCACATCCGACGCGGGAGGCTGCATTGACATCCGTTCATTTTGGCGCCGTTCGATTGAGGTTCCTGCCAGCTTGGCATAATGTAGCGCACTGAATCGAATGCCGGGCCAGGGTATGAGCGTAGCTGTGAGCGTAAAGAAAGAACCCTACATCGAATTGAAAGACGTGGTTTTCTCCCGGGAAGAACGTCGTATCTTCGATGGTGTCAGCCTTAACATTCCACGGGGCAGAATCACGGCCATCATGGGCCCGAGTGGAACCGGAAAAACCACGCTGCTGCGGCTGATCGGAGGTCAGCTTAAACCTGATTCCGGAACCATAATGGTAGCCGGAGAGTCTGTGCCGAACCTCGGGCGCAAAGCGCTATACCGGTTGCGTGAAAAAATGGGCATGCTGTTTCAGAGCGGCGCCCTGTTCACCGACCTGAACGTTTTCGAGAACGTCGCCTTTCCGATCCGGGTACACACCAGACTGCCCGACGATATGATCCGCGACATTGTGCTGATGAAGCTGGAAGCGGTTGGTCTGCGGGGCGCGCGGGATCTGATGCCTGCTCAGCTTTCGGGCGGCATGACCCGGCGCGTGGCACTTGCCCGCAGCATTGCGCTTGATCCGGAGCTGATCATGTACGACGAGCCATTCACCGGCCAGGACCCGATTGCCATGGGCGTGCTGGTCAAGCTGATCCGCGATCTGAACCACTCCATGGGGATGACCAGCGTTATTGTGTCTCACGATGTGCCGGAATCCCTCAGCATCTGCCACTACGCCTGCATCGTATCTGACGGCCAGGTTATCGGCGACGGCACGCCTGACGAATTACGCAATCATCCGTCAGCAAAGGTTCAGCAGTTCCTGAAAGGCGAGCCTGACGGACCGGTTCCGTTTCACTATCCCGTGGTCGGTGCCGATAAAGACTGGGGCATTGCAGGGGGAAGGCAGTGATGCAATGGCTTATTAATCTGGGCGGCCAGGGCCGTGAACTCATCGAATCGCTGGGGCGTTCCGGTCAGTTTCTGTTCGGCGCTCTGGCGGGCGTTCCGAATATCAGAGTCGGCTTTCCATTACTGGTCAAACAACTTTATTTCGTTGGTGTGCTTTCGCTGGCCATTATAGTTGTTTCCGGCCTGTTTATTGGAATGGTGCTGGGGCTTCAGGGCTACACTATTCTAAGTGATTACGGCTCGGAAGCGGCAATCGGGCAGATGATTGCCCTAACGCTGGTTCGTGAGTTGGGGCCAGTGGTCACCGCGCTGCTGTTTGCGGGCCGGGCCGGGTCTGCACTGACGGCCGAAATTGGTTTGATGAAGGCCACCGAGCAATTGTCCAGTATGGAAATGATGGGGGTGGACCCCCTGCGGCGGGTCATTGCCCCTCGGTTCTGGGCGGGATTTCTGGCCATGCCAGTGCTTGCGGCCATATTCTCGGTGGTCGGTATCTGGGGCGGTATGCTGGTCGGGGTGGAATGGCTGGGCGTGTTTGAGGGCTCGTTCTGGGGCAACATGCAGTCGTCTGTGAGCTTTACCAGTGACGTGCTGAATGGCGTCATTAAAAGTGTGGTGTTTGGTTTCGTGTGCGCCTGGATTGCGGTGTATCAGGGTTACGACTGTGTTCCAACATCGGCTGGCATCAGTTCCGCGACCACCAAGACTGTGGTGTTTTCGTCGCTGGCGATTCTGGGTCTGGATTTTGTGCTCACGGCGGTGATGTTTGGTGATTTTTGAGCAGGCTATAATAATCAAAATGGATGAGGGTTAATTCATGGCGCAACGAAAGGCTGACCTGGTAGTAGGGCTTTTTATGGTGGCCGGCATCGCGGCTTTGCTGTTCCTGGCGTTGCAGGTTAGTGGGTTGACGCCTAAATCATCCGGCGAATCCTACACGCTCTACGCCAACTTCAATGACGCCGGCGGCCTTACCCGGCGCGCCAACGTATCCATGGCGGGGGTCACGATTGGCAGCATTCGGGATATCACGCTGAACCGGGAAACCTTTCAGGCCCGGGTGGTGATAGACGTGAACTCCAGCATTGACAATATACCGGCTGACAGCGCTGCAGTTATACGTACATCCGGATTACTGGGTGAGCAGTATATTGACGTATCGGTTGGCGGCGATACGGCGTCACTGTCAGACGGAGACACCTTTTACACAACTCAGTCAGCCATGAATCTGGAACGGCTGATAACCAATTTTGCGTCTGGCCAATAGAGAATTTCAGGGCGACGTTGATTTCACAGGAGACACCGATGATCGTATTCAGAAACGGCCTTGTGGCCTTGGCAGTCATGCTGTTTTGGGCGTCAATGCCGGCAAACGCAGAGACGGCAGAAGATCTGCGCCAATACGTTGAGCGCAATACTCAGCAGTTGGTGAACAAGCTCAATGCCGAGAAAGGGCTGTACGAGGAGGACCCTGAAGGTTTCTACGCAAGCATGGATGAAGAGCTGAGCGACTTTGTTGATTTCCGCAGAATCGCAGCGCGGGTCATGGGCCGCTATGCGCGCCAGACGACGCCGGAGCAACGGGATGACTTTGTTGCAAAGTTCAAACGCAGCATGTTTGACAGCTATGCCCAGGCTCTGGTCAGTGCGGACGACTTCGAGATCAGGGTGAAAGAAGCGGTTATCAATCCGCAAAATGATGGCCGCGCTTCGGTACAGATGGAAGTGATCAGTGCGTCCGGCAATCGTTACCCCGTCACCTACTCCATGTACAGGGCCGATGAAGGGCGCTGGATGATGGAAAATATCATTGTCGAAGGCGTCAATATCGGCCTGGCATTCCGTGATCGCTTCAGTCAGGAAATGGAACAGAGGCGCGGCAAGGTGCAGGCGGTCATTGATAACTGGGGTGGCGCCATTGAATCGCTCAATCTTGAGAAGGAAGCGGATAAGTCATGAGTCGGTCGCCCGGTCTGACGCTTGCTGGCGATCGCCTGAGTGTGAGTGGCGATATAATCCCTGATAATGTTGTTGCCATTCGCAGTGAAGGTGAGCGCCTGATTGCCGGGCAGGGTCAGGATATTGTGGTTGATCTTTCCGCGCTTGGCGCTGCCCACAGCGTTGTGTTGTCACTGCTGCTTTGCTGGATGCGCCTGGCCCGCTCGAATAATCTGGGCCTCCGTCTGGAAGGGGCGGGGGAACGGCTCACATCTCTGGCTGCCCTGAGCGGCCTGGATGAGCATTTGCCCGGGCTATCCCCAAAGCTGACCCGACGTTCTTAATTGGTTACAATCCCGCTCTTGGTTCACAAACGCCTGAGGAATTTTTATGGAAGCCCCCGAAGTCGTCGAGTTGGTTAAAGAAGCGCTGCCTGACTGCAAAGTAGAAGTGCAGGTTGATGGCAACCACTACCTCGTCGTTGTGGTGGGCGAGGTGTTTGAAGGTTTGCCGACGATCAAACGGCAGCAGATGATCAATAAGGCGCTGTTCCAGCATGTTCTGGACGGCACCATTCATGCCTTGCACCCAAAAGCATTTACCCCCGCTGAATGGGCTGCTCGCCAGGGCTGACAGGCCCGATAACAACAGGATTCAATCGTGGATAAACTTCTGATCAGAGGCGGAAAGCCGTTGGCTGGCGAAATCCGGATTTCGGGTGCCAAAAACGCTGCGCTTCCCATTCTGGCTGCAACCTTGCTGGCGGATGAACCCGTCACCGTCGGGAATCTGCCGCACCTGAATGACGTCACCACCATGATCGAGCTGCTTGGCCGCATGGGCGTTGAGTTGATGATTGATGAGAAAATGAGTGTTGAGGTTCACGCCAACACCATCAAGCATTTCCACGCGCCTTATGATCTGGTCAAGACCATGCGGGCCTCGATTCTGGTGCTTGGACCATTGCTGGCACATTTCGGGGAGGCCGAGGTCTCTCTGCCCGGCGGTTGTGCCATTGGTAGCCGCCCGGTGAACCTTCATATTCATGGCCTGGAGGCGATGGGTGCCGAGATAACGGTTTCAAACGGGTACATTAAAGCCAAAACCAATGGCCGCCTGAAGGGCGCTCACATCTTTCTGGACACGGTGACGGTCACGGGCACCGAGAACCTGATGATGGCTGCGGCGCTGGCGGATGGTAAAACCATCCTTGAAAACGCGGCCCGTGAGCCGGAAGTCGTGGATCTTGCCGAATGTCTGATCGCCATGGGCGCGGACATCAAGGGCCATGGCACCGCAACGATCGAAATCAACGGCATGGAGCGCCTGCATGGGTGTCACTACAACGTACTTCCGGACCGGGTAGAGACCGGTACGTATCTCGTCGCAGCCGCCGCGACGCGAGGTAAAATCAAGCTGAAGGACACCCGCGAAGATCTGCTTGAAGCGGTCCTGCTCAAGCTTGAGGAAGCAGGCGCTGAGATTGATACCGGGAAGGACTGGATTTCCCTGGACATGAAGGGCAACCAGCCAAAGGCCGTCAGCATTCGCACAGCGCCTTACCCGGCTTTTCCGACAGATATGCAGGCCCAGTTTGCCGCCATGAATGCGGTTGCGCAGGGTACCGGCACTATTGTGGAGACCGTGTTCGAAAACCGTTTCATGCACCTGCAGGAACTTGTCCGGTTGGGTGCTGATATAACTCTGGAAGGCAATGCGGCGATTATAAAAGGCGTTGATCATCTGACGGGTGCGCCGGTTATGGCCACCGATCTTCGGGCCTCAGCCAGCCTCGTGATTGCAGGACTTGTTGCGGATGGCGAGACAGTCGTGGATCGTATTTACCACATTGACCGTGGCTACGAATGTATTGAAGAGAAGCTGCAACTGCTTGGCGCGAGTATCCGCCGGTTGCCAGCGTAAAGACACTGACCGGAACAAAGCATGACCGAATCCATCACCATCGCATTGTCCAAGGGCCGAATTCTTGATGAAACACTGCCGCTGCTCAAGGAGGCAGGTATTGAGTTGGTCGACAATGTAAAAAAATCCCGCAAGCTGGTGTTTCCCACCACCGATCCCGATGTCAGGATTCTGGTTCTGCGCGCCACGGATGTGCCTACTTATGTCCAGTACGGTGGGGCGGACCTTGGGGTGACCGGCAAGGATGTGTTGATGGAGCACGGCGGTGAGGGGCTTTATGAGCCGCTGGATCTGAATATTTCCCGGTGCCGCCTGATGACCGCTGGTCTGAAAGGGCAGCCAGTTCCGACAGGTCGAATCCGGGTTGCCACCAAGTTCGTAAATCTGGCTCGGCGTTATTATGCGGCTCAGGGGCGACAGGCGGATATCATCAAGCTCTATGGTGCTATGGAGCTGGCTCCGATTCTGAATCTGGCTGATGAAATTGTCGATATTGTGGATACGGGTAATACGCTGAAGGCCAATGGTCTTGAAGCCAGAGAGCTCATTGGGCATATCAGTAGCCGGCTGGTGGTGAATCGCGCGTCGATGAAGATGAAACACCAGAGGCTTAACCCCATAATTGAGAAGATGTCGGCTGCCGTTGAAAGGCGCCGGGTTTCGGAGTAGTCGGCCCTTGGGGGATGGCTGTCCAAAACACGCTCCTTGCGGCACATCCATGTGACGCTTGGGCTCCGCCATCCATGGCTCCGCACAGTTTTGGACAGCCATCCCCCAAGGGCCTCCCGGGCCAACGTGTGGCATCAGCATCAAAGAAAAACAATCCCGTATAGGATTTGGAAATGACCGACATCAGCATCAAACGACTGAATGCCTCCCAAAGCGACTTTGACAGCGAGCTCTCCCGGTTATTGGCCTGGGATGACAGTGTTGATGATCAGGTAAACGAATCGGTTCGTCATATCCTGCGTCAAGTCAAAACCCGCGGTGACGAGGCGGTTCTCGAATTTACGGAGAAGTTCGACCGTCTGAAGGTTGGCTCTGTCGCTGAACTGGAAATAAGTCAGGAGCGCTTGCAGCAGGCGCTGAAGGCGATTCCGGAAGGCCAGCGGGTTGCGCTGGAGAAGGCCGCCGAGCGGGTTCGTGATTATCACGAGCGTCAGAATCAGAAGTCCTGGCAGTACCAGGACGAAGACGGCACGGTGCTGGGGCAGAAGGTGACGCCTTTGGATCGGGCAGGGCTGTATGTGCCGGGAGGTAAAGCTGCCTATCCATCGTCGGTGCTGATGAATGCGATTCCGGCCAAGGTTGCCGGTGTCGGCGAGATAATCATGGTGGTGCCGACGCCGGATGGGGTTGTCAACGATCTGGTCCTTGCGGCTGCTGCGATTGCGGGTGTGGACCGGGTGTTCTGTGTGGGCGGCGCTCAGGCTGTGGGCTCTTTGGCGTATGGGACTGAAACCATTCCGGCGGTGGATAAGATAGTCGGCCCCGGAAATATCTTTGTGGCGACGGCCAAACGTGAGGTTTTCGGCACGGTTGGTATTGATATGATTGCCGGGCCTTCGGAAATTCTGGTGATCTGCGATGGTCAGACCGATCCGGACTGGATTGCCATGGATCTGTTTTCTCAGGCAGAGCACGATGAGCAGGCCCAGTCGATTCTGATCAGTCCGGACGCTGCGTTTCTGGATGCGGTCGAGAAGAGCATTAACGCGCTTCTGCCGACCATGGAGCGCGCTGATATTATCCGCACCTCAATGACGGACCGCGCGGCTCTGATTCAGGTCGCTGATTTGAAAGAAGCTGCTGCGGTATCAAATCGAATAGCCCCGGAGCACCTCGAGCTGTCAGTGGAAAATCCGGAGGCTATGCTTGAAGACATTCGCCACGCCGGGGCCATCTTTATGGGGCGTTATACGGCGGAAGCGCTGGGCGATTATTGCGCCGGGCCGAACCACGTGCTGCCCACCAGCGGAACGGCACGATTTTCGTCGCCACTGGGCGTGTATGATTTCCAGAAGCGTTCATCCATCATCGGGTTCAGTGCGCCCGGCGCCGACAGAATGGGCCGGGTTGCCTCGGTTCTGGCCAGGGGTGAAGGCCTGACCGCCCACGCGCGCTCAGCGGAATACCGAGTCAACGATTGAAAAGGGCTGCAAGCGATATGAGTAAGTACTGGAGCCCATTGGTTAAGGATCTCGTGCCTTACGTGCCGGGTGAGCAGCCGAAAATGGCGAACCTGGTAAAGCTCAATACCAACGAGAACCCTTTCGGGCCGTCCCCTAAGGTCGCGGAAGCGATTCGTGAAGAGCTTACGGACAACCTGCGGTTATATCCGGATCCGGAAGGGGAGGCGCTGAAAGAGGCTATTTCCCGTTATTACCAGGTGAATACCGATCAGGTGTTCCTGGGTAATGGCTCCGATGAGGTGCTCGCCCACATATTTTACGGGCTGTTCCAGCACGGCCAGCCGGTGCTGTTTCCTGACATTACTTACAGTTTTTACCCCGTTTACTGCGGGCTTTACGGCATTGATGGCAGCAAGATACCGCTGACGGAATCGTTCGAGATCAATCCGGATGATTATGCCCAGCCTAATGGTGGCGTGATTTTCCCCAATCCGAATGCACCCACGGGCCGTTTTCTCGAGCTTGCAAAGGTTGAGGCTATTTTGGCCGCCAACGCTGACCGGGTGGTGGTCGTTGATGAGGCTTATGTGGATTTCGGCGGCGAATCGGCAATCAGTCTGGTGGATAAATATCCGAACCTGCTGGTCAGCCAGACGCTGTCCAAAGCGCGGTCACTGGCAGGGCTGAGAGTGGGCTTTGCGGTGGGGCATCCCGACCTGATTGAAGCACTGAATCGCGTCAAGAACAGCTTTAACTCCTACCCTCTGGACAGGCTTGCACTGGCAGGAGCTGTCGCGGCGTTTGAAGACCACAGTTGGTTCAAAGCAACCTGTGAAGGCGTGATTGGCGAGCGTGATTGGGTTACTGGCAAGCTGGAGAAGCTTGGGTTTGAGGTGCTGCCATCAAAAGCGAACTTCGTATTCGCACGTCATCCTGATCACTCTGGTGAATTTCTTGCCAAAGCACTGCGGGAGCAGGGGGTGATTGTGCGTCATTTCAACAAGGCGCGAATCGAGAACTTCCTCCGCATCACCACTGGCACAGCGGATCAGAACAAGCGCCTGATTGAGGTGCTGGGCACTCTGCTCTGAACCGTCTTTCCATGAGAGTATCAGGCCTTTTTCTGGTTTTCCGGCAGCCCGAAATCTTCTGCCAGTGTTCCCTTTTCTTCCGGATCGCTCTTGGGGGCGTAGTCTCTGGGAGGTTCAGCGCCGTCTTCGTCAGCGGAGCCGCCTTCAAGGCGGCCGCGGGCGGTTTCTTGCTGGAGTTCGTGTAGCCATTCCTCATCGTTGCACAGCCGGTTTGCGCCCCGGGCCATATGCTGATTGACATCCCGGTAGCTGTCGTTGAAACGGCGAAGCAGGTGGGCTGACTCCATGAAATGTTCGTTGACCTGTGCCTGATAGCGGGTGTATTCGTTCCTGATCTCTTCAATCTGTTGCTCGGCCCGGCGCTGTCTGAGCGTAGAGCCCTGGCGGGAACGGCCAACAAGTACGCCAATGATCAGGCCGACAATCAGTGCGGCGATGGCTGCCAAAATCAGATTGTTCATAGTTTACATCGTCCTTTCAGTGAATCTGTTGTGTTCGTAATCGGAATGTCTCAAGTATAACGGCCAATCCGCGGCCTGGCACTCTCTCATCCGCTGCCGCAACGTGGCGACAGTTTTCAAAATCGGCCACAATACGCCGCCGAGATTAATGAGCTCAACCCGGGATCCGCATTCATGAACGTTCAAAAGCGCACTCACATGACCCCATTGGAACGCTACCAGAAAGACCTGGAACGCCCGGAGTTTCAGCGCGACTCCGCTCAGGAAGATGCCGTCCGCCGGTTACAGTCACTGTACGACAAACTGATCGTGGCGGAAAGTGAGCGCGGAAAGCTGATGGTAAAACTGCGCCTCAAGCTGAAAAAAGGCCAGGAGACTCCAGTCAAAGGCCTCTATTTCTGGGGGGGTGTTGGCCGTGGCAAGACCTATCTGATGGATACGTTCTACGAAGCACTGCCGTTTGAGCGCAAAATGCGGGTTCATTTCCACCGCTTCATGCAGCGGGTTCACAGGGAACTGAAGGGCTTGAGGGGCGAAAAAAACCCGCTGGAGCTGGTGGCCAAACACTTTGCAGGCGAGGCTCGCGTCATCTGTTTCGATGAATTTTTTGTGTCTGATATTGGCGATGCGATGATTCTGGCGACCCTGATGGATGCCCTGTTCAGCCGCGGCGTCACCCTGGTCTGCACCTCCAACATTGTGCCCGATGGTCTTTATAAAGACGGACTTCAGCGGGCCCGGTTTTTACCTGCTATTGAGCTGGTCAAGAAACATACGGACGTAGTGAACGTGGACGGTGGCGTTGATTACCGGCTGCGGTCACTCGAGCAGGCTGAACTCTTTCATTTCCCACTGGACGCAGAGTCAGACATAAGTCTTCAGAAAAGCTTTGGCAGCCTTGCCATCGAGGGCGGCAGCCACAGCCTGGAGCTGGACATTAATGGCCGCAAGCTGACGGCCATCAATCACGCCGACGATGTGGTCTGGTTTGATTTCAAAATGCTCTGTGACGGCCCCCGGAGCCAGAACGATTACATTGAACTGGCTCGTGAATTTCACGCCGTCATCATCAGCAGCGTGCCGGTGATGGGCAAGGATAAAGATGATCAGGCGCGACGGTTTGTGAACCTGATCGATGAATTCTACGATCGTAACGTCAAGGTCATCCTGTCTGCTGAGGCAGCCATTACCGACTTGTACGCCGGTGGCCGCCTCGGATTTGAATTTGAACGCACCGAATCGCGGTTGCTGGAAATGCAATCCCGGGAATACCTGGAAGCGCCGCACAAGGCCTGAATTAAACGCGAAAAGAGGTTTCAGAATGAGTAGTGACAACGTAGTGATTGTGAGTGGCGTACGCACCCCGATGGGTGGATTTCAGGGCAGCCTGGCGGCGGTATCCGCGCCGGAGCTTGGCGCAATCAGCATTGCCGAAGCGATTCGTCGTGCCGGCCTGCAGCCCGCGGACGTGCAGGAAGTGATTATGGGTAATGTACTGCCAGCCGGCCTGAAGCAGGGCCCCGCAAGGCAGGCCATGCGTAAGGCGGGGCTACCCGACAGCACAGGCGCCACTACGATCAACAAGCTGTGCGGCTCCGGCATGAAGGCAGCCATGTTTGCCCATGACCTGATCAAGGCTGGCACCAACGACATCATGGTGGCCGGTGGTATGGAGAGCATGTCCAACGCGCCTTACCTGTTGCTGAATGCCCGCAAAGGCTACCGCATGGGCCCGGGCGACGCAGCACAGGACCATATGTTCCTGGATGGGCTGGAAGATGCCGAGACCGGTCGCCTGATGGGATCTTTCGCTCAGGATATGGCCGATCAGAAGGGCTATACCCGCGAGGATATGGACAGTTATGCCATTCAGTCCCTCAAGCGCGCCAGATCCGCGATTGAACAGGGCTTGCTGAAGGGTGAAATCATTCCGGTCACGGTCAAGTCCCGCAAAGGCGATGTGGTGGAAGACGACGAGCAGCCGTTTAACGCCGATATTGAGAAAATCCCGGGCCTTCGTGCTGCCTTCAAAAAAGACGGCACTGTGACTGCGGCCAACGCCTCATCGATTTCCGACGGCGCCTCAGCACTGGTTCTGATGCGCGAGTCTGAAGCAGATAAACGTGGGCTCAAGCCGCTGGCGCGAATTGTTGCCCACAGTACTCAGTCTCAGCATCCGTCCGAGTTTACCTGTGCGCCGGTTGGCGCAATCGAGACCCTGTTTGCCAAAACTGGCTGGACCAAAGACGACGTGGATCTGTTCGAGATTAACGAAGCCTTTGCGATGGTCGCCATGATGCCGATCCGCGAGTTGGGTCTGGACCCCGAAAAGGTCAATATCCACGGCGGGGCCTGTGCCCAGGGGCACCCGGTTGGCTCTACCGGCTCGCGCCTGCTGGTGACGCTGATGCATTCCCTGAAGCACTATGGCAAGCGCACAGGCGTGGCAGCGCTGTGTATCGGTGGTGGTGAGGCGACGGCCATGGCCATCGAAATGCTGTAAGCCGAATCGGCGGATTAGTAGAAAAACCCCCTTCGTCGGGTGGTTGCATCGGGATTTGTTGACTATATTGAACCCGTGCGAGGGGAACCTGCCGTTCAGAGGGGTGTAATCGTAAAATCATACTTTTGACTGATCAAAGCGCCCGATGGCGTTAGCTATAGTGCGAACATCACGAGCACTGTGCATGAAGCCTCCAAACATCGTGAATACCAATAATCAGAGCAGCGACTCAGAACAACAATGGAGTAGCCTTCCAATGACAAGAAAAACACACCAATGGCAGCAGTGGGTAAAATTGCCGCTGGCCGTCGCAGTCGCAGCCGGTATGTCCGGCCAGGCAACTGCCTATTCATTTTATGTCGGGGATGTGGAAGCTTCCCTGAATACGACTTTGTCGGCAGGTGCGACCTGGCGGACCACCGACCGAGACAGGCGTTTAATCGCAGAGGGTAACCTGGGCCCTGAGTACGCCCCGAACCCGACTTCTGCAGGGGCAAACCCGGCCTCTGATCCAGCGCTGCAGAACGTGGCGTCTTCATCCAACAACTTTGACGACGGTAACCTGAACTTCGAAAAAGGTGACACGGTTTCCAAGGTGGTCGCGGGTAATACCGCTCTGTTCCTGAACTACAGCGTCGACAGCGACGTGCTGACGCGCGTTGGTAGCTTTGTTCGCGGCCGCTACTACTATGATTTTGAACTGAAAGATGAAAGCCGCGCTCTGGATCCGGTTGGCAATCGTGGTGTATTGAATGACCGCGTTAAAGGTAATGCCTCGGGCGCAGACATTCTTGATGCGTACGTGTTTTCAGACTGGTATTTCGGCAATGTGCCGGTAAGCATTCGCTACGGTAAACAGGTGGTGAGCTGGGGCGAGAGTACTTTCATCCAGGGTGGTATTAACACCATCAGCCCCATTGACGTGCCGGCATTCCGGGCGCCTGGCTCCGAACTGAAAGACGCCTTGCTTCCGGTCGAAATGTTTTATGTATCTGCCGGTGTGACCCAGAACGTAACACTGGAAGCCTTTGTTCAGACTGACTGGGAACCGGTTAAGCCAGACGACTGTGGTACTTTCTTCTCGACCAACGACTTCGCAGGTGATGGTTGTGGTCCCGTACTTCTGGCCAGCTCAGCTCCCCAGGATTTCTACACCGACAATGGCGCAGGACTGGCCACTCGCCTGCCTGACAGGGATGCGGATACCAAGGATCAGTTTGGTGTTGCTATGCGCTGGTACGTGCCAGCCCTGAACGATTCCGAGCTCGGCTTTTACTACATCAAGTACAACAGTCGCCTGCCACTGGTCAGCGGTAGAGTTGGTGATTTCATTGGTGATGCTCCGCAGTACTACATCGAGTATCCGGAAAACATAAACCTGTATGGCATCAGTATCAACACCACCACGCCGGGCGGTTGGTCTCTGGGTGCGGAATACAGCTTCCGGGATAACGTGCCACTGCAGTGGACTTCTTTTGAGCTGATTCTGGGTGGTTTGCAGCTTGAAGACTCTGAGGGCCCTTTGAGCCTCCTCCAGATCCAGCGTGAGGCAGAGGCGGGCGGAGCCAACCTCAGCGGTGAGAACATTGACGGCTATGACCGCTTCAAGGTGTCACAGGCTCAGATGACACTGATCAAGTTCTTTGACCAGGTGATGGGTGCCAGCCGGGTGTCCTTTGTGTCGGAAATCGGTGGCACCTTCGTCCACGGTCTTCCGGGCTACGACGAAGCCAGATACGGCCGCTCAGGCACCTTTGGTATTGGTACGATTCCTCGCTCCTCAGGCGCGGATGCGTGTGTCACTGGTTCGGACATCCTTGGGGGTGCCGGAGCAAACTCCAATACCAACTACTGTAATAACGAAGGGTACACCACCTCCTTCTCCTGGGGTTATCGCGCGCGGATGGTGTGGAATTATACCAACGCGTTCGCCGGTGTGAACCTGAATCCGCAACTGGCCTTTACTCACGATGTGGAAGGCTTTGCTCCTCAGCCTGCCGGGAACTTTATCGAAGATCGCAAATCGATCGGTATCTCTGTCGAGGCCGTATATCAGAATGCGATTACAGGCAACCTTGGGTACACAAACTTTTTCGACGGCGAGCCGTTCAACGAGGCGACCGACCGGGATTTCGTCAGCGCAAGTGTGTCCTATTCGTTCTAAATTCGACGGTGCCTGAATCCGTTTAACGAGGTAATTTACATGAAACTGAACAAGAAAATCCTGGCGACCGGCATTCTGTCGGCAGCCATGTTCACCGGCAACGCCTTCAGCGCGGTCTCGGAGAGCGAAGCCGCCAAGCTGGGCGACACGCTGACCCCGATGGGCGCTGAGAAGGCCGGAAACGGTGGTGTGATTCCAGCCTGGGACGGTGGCCTGAAAACGCCGCCTGCGGGTTACAAGAACGATGGTATCTATGTGAACCCGTTCCCCAACGACAAGCCCAAGTTCACGATTGACCAGAGCAACTTTGATCAATACTCGGACAACCTTTCTCCTGGCCAGATTGCGATGATCAAGCGTTATCCGGATTACAAAATGCCGGTTTATGAAACCCGTCGTACCGCTGGATATCCTGATCAAGTCATGCAGGATACAGTTGATAACGCGACCAATGTCGAGTTGATCAAAGATGGTAACGGTCTCGGGAATTATCAGACGGCAACACCGTTTCCGATCCCTAACAACGGTATCGAAGTCATCTGGAACCACATTACCCGCTATCGCGGTGGTTCAGTCATGCGGAATGTTGGTCAGGTAACTCCGACTGAGGACGGAGCCTTCAGTGTGGTGACGTTCCAGGACGAGCTCACCTGGCGCGCCTATCTGACAGATTATGAGCCCGGTGAAGATTCAAACGTGCTGTTTTATTTCAAGCAGGCCATTACCGGCCCAGCCCGCCTGGCGGGTAACGTTCTTCTGGTTCATGAGACCATTGATCAGGTAAAAGAGCCACGACGTGCCTGGGTTTACAATTCTGGTCAGCGTCGGGTTCGTCGAGCGCCTCAGGTTGCTTATGACGGCCCGGGTACCGCCGCTGATGGTATGCGTACAACTGATAACTTTGACATGTTCAACGGCGCACCTGATCGCTACAACTGGGAGTTGGTCGGCAAGAAAGAGATGTACATTCCTTACAACTCTTACAAGCTGCTGGACCGGGATCTGGATTATGATCAGATCATCAAAGCCGGACATATCGAGCAGAACTATACTCGCTATGAACTGCACCGCGTCTGGAATGTCCGTGCGACCCTGAAAGACGGTGAGCGCCACATTTATGCTGAGCGTGATTTTTACTTCGACGAAGACACTTGGCAGGCGGCGGTCATCGATCACTACGATGGCCGTGGCGAATTGTGGCGTGTAGCGGAGGCTCATGCTCTCCAGTTTTATGACCAGAATGTACCCTGGTATGCGATCGAGACGCTCTATGATCTACTTTCAGGCCGGTACCTGGTGCTTGGTCTGACCAACGAGGAGTCAAATCCATACACCTTTGGTGTTGAGCGGGCCTCACGTGAGTACACGCCGTCGGCGCTTCGTCGCGCGGGTGTTCGCTAGGAGTTATCCGGCATCTGTCGGATAAAAAAAGGCGAGCCAGTTGGCTCGCCTTTTTCTTTTCTAAATACCCTCTGAACGACTCTCTGCCGTGCTCTCTGTATTATTCTCTGCAACAACCTATGCTTTTTAGTGCTGTTAATTTGCCGCCGTTTCAACTGTCTGGGGTCAAAATTTTGCAGGCCGACCCATAATTGGTTTAACCTCTCCCTACTCATACTAAAGGCGTACCCAATGCAGGACGCCAGTAATAACTGATCAGTCCAAGATCACTTTTGCCGGATAGGGTAGAACCACCCTGAATGTCCGGATTTCAGCGGGGCAAAGCGTGAAACCATTTGATGATGGCTGTGCCGCCAACGATGAGTTCCAGTCTGTTCTTGGTGGATCTTATCGGGGTGAGCTCGTTAAAGATTTGTTGCGCCAGCGTGTCAGAATGCCAGAGCCGGTGACAGGCTACCTGGCTCGTCCTGACGTTACTGAGAAAATAGCGCGTGCTTGTGAGCCGGGTAAGGTACTCTTTCTCGAGGCACCGCCTGGCTTTGGTAAATCCCATGCACTTTGTTCCGCTTTCCATGAGTCGAAAACTGCCGTCGATTGCTTCAGGTGGTTGTCTCTGACAGGGCAGGAAAATGATGCAGGGCGGCTACTTGCACTGATCGAAATTGCGCTGACGGACCAGTCGGCAACTCGCCTCCAGGGCCAGCAGAATGCGTCCAGCTTTACAGACGCTTTATCGGTGCTTTTGTCCGGAGTGGGATCTGCCAGACCGGAAGAGACGCGTATTCTTGTGATTGATAATGTCGGGATTATCGCGCATCCGGCATCCACTGCTCTTTTGCAGCAAATGGTACTGGAGACGCCGAAGAATTTGTCGCTTGTGCTGGTATCCCGAAAGCCACTTCCGTTTGAGACCCACTCGCTGGAACTGGCAGGCCGCTTCAGGCGTCTTGGCGCCGAGGATCTTGAGCTGACGAGAGCTGAGACCTTCGAACTCTTTCGCGAGACCCTGTCCGATCAGAAGCTGACTACCGTCACCGTTGAGCATCTTTTTGCATTGACGGAAGGCTGGATCACACCGCTGGGGCTCTACCAAAGAGAGTTGAAGGAAGCGACTGAATCGCGGCTTCCTATTCAGGATTCAGCCAGCGTCGAACGTTTTCTGAAGGACGCGGTACTAATCCCGCTCACGCCGGGGCAACAGTGTTCGCTGCGGATCATGGCAGAGCTTGATGCGGTGTCAGATGAGCTGTTCCTGGCCCTGGCGAACTCGGCCTGTGATCACGCGTTCAGGCCTTCTGCTGCCGCCGAAGCCGGAATTCCATTGCGCGCGATCCCGGGAAGAGGGCGCTGGTACCGTTTCAACCCATTGGTTCACGAGTGGCTCCAGGCGCCAGCGATGAAAGGCGCAGAAGAAAGAGCTCTGAAGGCGAGCCGCTGGTTCAATCGCCGGGGCCGTTTCCCTGAGGCCCTCAGGTACGCGCTGATGGGCGATGCCCACGAAGAGGCCGTCCAGATTGCATCGGAAGCCTCGGAAGCGCTTCTTATCGGCCAGGATACCGCCTCGCTGCTGGCTTTAAGGGATAGTCTGCCAGCGGACCTTTTTGATCAAAGCCCCCGCCTGAAAATCGTGTATGGCTGGGTTCACGCGATCGGTGGTCAGTTTTCCCAAGCGAACTCGCTGATTGAAGATCTGGAGAAAAACTCTGACGGTTCTCTTCAGGGCAGGATCGATGCTTTGCGGGCTTTTATCCTTCGCGGCGAAGGGGCAGTTCTAGCGGCGCTTGAAGTTGCCGCTCGGGCTCTGAATTCGCCTGATCTGTCGGCTCAGGGCAGGCTGGTGACAGAACTCGTCCGCTCCAGTGCTTTGTGTGCTCAGGGTAATTTCAGTGAAGCAAGAGCGGCTAACCGCAATGCTGCGCGCCTGGCCAGGGAAGCCGGCGACAGCGGTTCGGAAGCACTGGCAGTGTACGCCCATGCCAGAATAGAACTGGGCAAGGGCGCGCTCAGGCACGCCGAGCAGTTGCTGAGGACCGGCCTCGATATGGCAATCGACGAGGCAGCGCGGTCCGCGAGGGTTGGCGAGGTTCGGTTGCAGCTTCATCTGGTGATGGTGCTCTGGCACCAGGGCAGAGAAAGGGAAGCTGACCGCCTGTTGGTAACCTGTATCCGGCATGCCGAGCAAACCCGCGATTTGGCCCTGCTGCTGGCTATGGCGCTTCGGGTTCTGATTTGTCGAACCCATGGAAGGCTGGATGAAGCCTTCACCTGGATAGGCCGAGCAGAGCGCACCATGCAGGCCTGGAAAGTGGATGCTGCCGTTTATGTGCCGGTACTCGAAGCGCTTAAAAGCAGTACCTGGCTGGTTTCGGGACAGGTAGAGGCCGCGTCTCAGGCTCTTGATCGGCTCGGGCCCTGGCGCGCTGCCAACTGTATTCCGGATATGTTTCCGATGATGCCGGGCCTGTTGGATTGCCTGCAGGCCCGGCTTGAACTGGCGAAACACGAGGATGACTGCGCGGCGAAAACCCTGAAAACCATCCGCGACAAACATCACGAAATGGTGCCCTTTGGCCTGGAGCTTCATGCCCGGCTGCTGGAAAGCGTGATTGCCTGGCGGCAGAAAGGTCTGGCCGCCGGCCAGAAAGCGTTGCTGGATGCGATCGGGATGGCCGCTGAAGAATATTACGTCAGCCCGTTTGCCGAGCTGAGGCGAGAGTTGCAGCCATTAATGGAAAAAGCCTGGGTGTATCTGCCTCGCTCCCCGTTCGTTGAAGAAATCGGGCGCCTCTACGGAATCAACACTGCGCCTATTGCTGACGTATCCGTGCTGGCGGAGCCGATCAGTGAGCGGGAGCGGGGGGTTCTTGAGTTGATCGCCCAAGGGTTATCGAATCAGGATATCGGGGACAAGCTGCATATCTCGCTGCATACGGTGAAGACCCATGCGCGAAGAATCAACGCCAAACTCGAGGTAAAATCGAGAACCCAAGCGACCGTGCGGGCAAGGGAGCTCGGGCTGCTATAGCTGGCCCGGCAACAGAGCTGTTTCTTCGCTGCTGGAGGCAAGCTGAACCAGCTCTTTAGTGCCATTCTCAAGCACGACATTGCGGAATTCGCGGTCGTATTCCGATAGCTTGTTAAAGCTGATCATGCTGCGAATCTCGCTGATGTACTCTTCGCCCCGCTCAGAATAACTGATCAGGCCCGCAGCCAGTGCGGTACCGCTGGCAAAACGGCCGTTTTCACGGGCCGTGCGCCGAAGGTCGCGAACCAGCTGATAGCTCGGGTGGCGGTTCAGATTCTGGATATAGCCGGTGATTGAGCGATAGGGCGAGGCAAAATCTGCAACCTCATGACTCTTTCCTTCCCCCCTGCTGTTAGGAACAATGCCGCAACCCTTCGAGAAGCACCACTGGCCGAATAGATTGTTACCCTTGAGCGCGAACCTCGATGTGCCCCAGGCGGATTCATTAGCGGCCTGCGCCATAACCAGAGACGGTGGAATAACATCAAGCCGCGAGCGCAAACGACGGAACATTTCATCACTGCCCGGCTCTTCATCCACACGCAGACGTTCCGCTTGCCGTTCCAGCCAGGTGATTTCGGATTCAGACAGCGTGTCTTTGCGACCGAGGGTTTCCAGGTACTGACGTTGGATCAGAATTCTGGAATTTGCCAATACGATGCGGGGGTAAAGAAAAGAAAAGAACTCTTTTTTCTTTTCGCTGACATCCTGATAGCTGGCAAAGTCCGGCAGTTCGGCTTCCGCCCAGCGTGGCAGCGAGGGCAGGGCGTCAAGCGTGATGTCTTCTCCGGCGCCCGGGAGCCGGTTGCCTGGACTCGGCACGTGCAAAGCGCCCCAGATAGCAAAAGCAACCAGCGGGAAAACCAGTAAAAGAGCCCTGATACCAGTGGACATAAACCCTCTCATTCTTCTGAATTAAGTCAGAATTATAGCAGGATCTACGTCGCTTTTGCCCGGATGGCCATTTTTCCGGTTGTTGGTTTAATCGGGAATCCGTGTTGCCAGCACCAGCCCCAGCAATTCATCGTCTGCGGTGGTCTGACGGACCTGAAGATAGAACTGGTCCTGGTCGGCGGTATAGAAGCCGGTCAGGGTGAGGTTGGTGGCGGTGAAGCTGGCAGAGCCGGATGTGTCGCCAGTGTAACCAAGTGACACAGAGCTTGAGGCGACAGCAGCAGGCTCTGAGACCGTCTCTGCGCTTACATCGTGCACCACCTCAAGCCGGCTCAGCGTAAGGTCCGCATTGCTCAGGGAGTTGAGTGTGAGCACCGCCTTGTCAAAATGCGCCAGCCGGTTGGAGTTGTATGTCATTGCCATGCCAACACCCTGTAACCGGAAACGTCCGGTGCCCGGCCGGGGGGTGCTTGTTTGTTCTGCCACAATCAGAATGCCTTTACCGATCGTGGCGGTGTCGATATTGAATGCCATCAGCGTTCCGTCGGGGGTTGAAGCGCCCATGCCGACCTGGGGCTGATCATCCGCGTTGGAAAGCGTGTCCCGGTCAAGGTTCAGTCTACCGAGGCTCTGCTGCACCTGGCCCGCACCGGCACTGAACACACGGGAGGGACGCTCGCTGATTAGCCAGCTATCGTCCCTGAGCCCTGGATTATCCGCCGGCTCACGAGCCGTTACATTGCCGTTGTTGTCTCGCCTGACAGATCGCGAATCCATGGTCTGAGTAATAGTTTGACCGGATACGGCCCAGTCGCCCACACCGGATTCAATGACCATCACTTCTGTTGAGCACCTGACCGACGAGCATTCATTCATCTGGGCAGACAGGTAAACCACGTTGTAATCGCGGCTATCCAGAGTTTCGATCTGGAAGTCCTCTGATCGCAACAGGTTAAGCTCCAGCACTGAGAGGTAGTGATCCTCAAGGGTGTCTTCGCGCTTGAGCTGGCGGTTTTCAGAGATCAGTTCAATGGCCTTGCCAGCGGTAAAGTATCCCCCGATGACCCTGTCAGGTTTGTCGGTATCGCCTGCGATAAAGGCATCGAGGTAGTAGGGGTTTCGCGTCCAGCCGATGGTCTGGGAACTGCCTTTTCCGGTGATACTCTGGAACAGCGCCCGGCCTGCCAGCAGGCGACTGTCATCCTCGATTGTCGCGGCGCCCGGCGAGGACGAATGGGTGTTGAGTTCCCAGCCATTGCGCTCGAAAAATTCATTGTTTGCGCTGTGAATCAACGTTTCGCGGTTATAGGGGATGTCGCTGGCCAGTGAGGTGACCAGTATATTAAACACGTCAAACGTCGTCAGCGTCAGGCCCGGATAGAAATAACCGGTACCGTTGATGTCACTGACGGTTTTTTCGGCGGCGAACCGAACGCCCCACTGCCCGGAGCCTGCCAGGCTGGCTTCGCGGAACGTCTGGCCAAGCTCCGCTATCCACAGCACGGTGTTGTAATCGGCGGAGCTGGCGCTGATCTTGCCGGAAGATTCTCGCCCAAGCAGGGCGTAATCCGCCATTGAGGCGACATAGCTGGCAAAATCAGCGCGCTCACCAAGAAATTCGACGGCCTGTTGAACGTTGAGATTGTCCGGTATGTCGATTTCAAAATCGTGAACCTGATCGGCCAGGGTGCCCCAGACATATTTGTTCAGGCACAGACCGCCCTCAGAATCATTGACGCAATCCAGAATCTGGTCGAATTCGGTGGCCGAGTAGGAATTCAGGGTTTGTTCTACAAGATATTCGGAGAACGGGTTTATTTTTACGTCCCGGTCAGCGTCGGCTGCAAGGGACCGAATTTTTTCCCCACCGTAGCTGGCTTCTACGATCACATCCGGGCCGAGAGGCAGGCCATCATTGAAAGTGATGATCGTGCGATTATCTCCTTCACTCTGAATGCGGACTGACGGAAATTCTATGGGACGCAGGGACTGATCGGTTTCGTAAACTGTCAGGCTTTCAGGCTCGACAATCCGCAGGTTGCGGCGGGTTTCCCGGCCTCCGGCGCCAACGGCTTCGGGCACTTCAAGCGTCACACGAATCTGGTTGGGTTCCAGCCTCGCCGAGGTGCTGCTATCACCCGTGCTGCTCTCAGTGAAATTATCCAGCGCATTTTCGCCGGGCGGGAAGCTGTTGCCACGGCCTGCCGCATCGTCCAGGGCGTCGTTATCCAGGCTGCAGCCGGTGAGCAGGATGGCTGCGGCAAGCAGTGAACCCGATGAAAACCAATAAAATGCTGGGTGAGACTTGTCCCTGGTCATACCGAACCTTTCGTTTCTGAAATCCGGGGACAAGTCTATCAGCCAGGTACGTTTTAAAGAGTGAGGCGCGTCAAAGAGTGAGACGTAGCACGAAGTTAACCTAGAAAAACAGCTTCATGCCGGCAAGTACACCTTCGTCCAGATCGACATCACCGCGGCCTTCAAAATCCGTGTTGAGGTAACGATAACCCACAAACACTTCCGCGTTGCGTATCACCCGGTAGTTGGCGCGCAGCTCAAGGCTGGTCATGTCGTCCGAATCGCCGAACGACAGAATGCTCGGTGCATAGTGCAGGCCACCGGTGAAGGACAGCCCCGGTGCGTCCGGAATGTTGACGGTGGCAAAACCGCCTAGCCCGACGGCGCCGCCATCCAGTTCATTAACTTCCCAGCCCAGTGCCCGAAACCCCAGGCCAGCAGTCGTTGGCAGGTTTCCAAGCGCCGTGCGGCCCTGAGCGTGAAAGTCGATGTTGCCAATGTGGCGGCTGCCTTCGTGATAGGTATAGCCAGCCCCGAGCTGCATGTCGGAGTTGGTCTCAAAAAAATTGACCTGGCCTTTTGCGGAGTTATTGGTGAGGCTGATGTCCAGATCAGCCGCAAAGGCTGTTGGGCTGGCCAGCGACAGCAGAACCAAAGGAATACGAAACGCTTTCATGCAACTACCTTTCAATGGGAATTTGGCAAATGGTAACGACCCTGGAAGGGGCGCTCAACTTAAAACGGGTTAAGGGAGCCGAAAGAAACCGGATATCAGTGGCCGGTGGTGTCGCCACCCTGATCGAGATCGTCAGGAGAGGCATTTTCCGCCGGAACGCGGTATTCCTCATTGGCCCAGGCGCCCAGATCAATCATTTTGCACCTTTGTGAGCAAAACGGACGGTAGGGATTGTTTTCGTTCCATTCGACGGACTTTCTGCAGGTGGGACAATCTACGTTCATAAAACCCTTGTCAGATACGGCGTTGATAAGCTCAGGATGAGGTCGACTTACAGTATTGTTCCAGAACTGCCCTGAGCATTTCAATGTTTACCGGCTTGGCAACAAACGAGTCCATGCCAGCTTCAAGGCAGAGTTCTTCGTCCTTTTCCATGGCGCTGGCGGTGAGCGCGACCACCGGCACCCGGTGACTACCCTGAACTTTCTCCCAATGACGCAGACGCCGCGTGGCCTCAAAGCCATCTACCTTTGGCATCATGCAATCCATAAAAATCAGATCAAAGGAGTGCAGTTGCCACAGACTGGATGCTGCCTCGCCATCGTTGGCCGTCATCACGTCGCAGCCCAGCTTTTGCAGCAGTCTTTGGGTCAGCGTCCGGTTGACCGGGTTGTCCTCAACCAGCAGTACGTTCATGCGGCCGCAGGGCAGCTCCTGGCGCCGGGTGCTGTCGCTGATCTTCTGTAGCGAGAACCGGGTGAGGAAACTTCGTTTGTTTTCTGCTGCATCCGCAAACAGTTGGTGAAGAATGGGGGTCAGACAGGATTCACGGAGCGATTTGCTCACGAAGGCATCGGCCCCGGCCTGACGGAAGTGCTCTGCGTCACCCCGCTGGGGATTTGACGACAGAATCAGCAGCCGCGTGTGCTCCCATTGCGGGTTGCTGCGAATCTGACGGCAGAGCAGATCGCTGTCCATATCGGGGACGAAGCCGTCCAGCACAATGGCATCGTAGGCTGCGCTGGCATCCGCCGCCTGCCTTAATGACGTCAGTGCTTCGCCGGCGGATTTCACGGCCTCAATGCTCAAATCGTGCCGGGACAGCATTTCCAGTGTGATTTTTCGGGATAACTCATAGGAGTCCACCACCAGAATTCGTTTGCCCCGGGTCATGCTGGTGTCTGGCCGGGTTCGGGTTCCGCTATCGGCTGCGACGGTGAGCGAAAGCTCTATCCAGAAGGTAGAGCCTTCGCCGGGCCGGCTTTCCAGGTCCAGTGTGCCATCCATCAGACGGACCAGCTGACGTGAGATAGTCAGGCCCAGACCGGCCCCGGGCAGTTGCCGCTGGAAGCGCTGACCAAGCTGTACATAGGGTTCGTAAACCAGGTCGACGTCTTCGGGGTTGATGCCCACGCCGGTGTCCTCCACGGACATTCTGAGCCTGACGTTATTGTCTCGCCGTCCCAGAACTTCAATGCTGACCAGAACGTGGCCGCTATCGGCAAATTTGATGGCATTGGATGTGAGGTTCAGCAGAACCTGCCGCAGCCTGACCGGATCGCCTTCCAACGTCCACGGCAGGTTTTCGTCGATCCTGAGCTCCAACGCCAGGCCTTTCTCACGTGCCCGGGCGCCCAGCATGTGAACCAGATCGTTCAGCGTCTCGCGCAGATCAAAGGGGATGTTTTCCAGCACCAGTTTGCCTGCCTCCATGCTCGAGATGTCCAGCAAATCATTGATGATAGAGGAGAGGCCTTCAGAGGCGTTCAGAAGGGTATGGACGTATTCTTTCTGATCTGGGTCAAGAGGCGTATCTGACAGCAGACTGGCGTAGCCCAGAACCGACTGCAACGGGATGCGCAGTTCGTGGCTTACATTGGCCAGAAACTGGCTCTTGGCATGGTTTGCGCGAACCGCTTCATCACGTTCGTCCTGAGACTGGACAGTATTCTGGCGCAGCGACTGGGTGTCTTCCAGAAGTTGCAGGCGCATGGTGTTCAGGGCCAGTTCAAGCTCACTGAGCTCGTCGCTCTTGCGGGGTGGCCGTCGTTTAAGGCGCAACGGCTCGATCAACGCGTCCAGATTCAGCCGGGCGGCGTAGTCCGCAATGGCCTCCAGGTGTCGCGACAGAGTGAGCCGCACAATTATTAGCAATCCCAGGGTGCCAAGCATGACGAACAGGGACTGGAACAGCAGCGTGATCAAAGCCCGTTCCCGGGTGTCTGCATAGACCGTTTCCACTGACGAGGTAACGGTAAGCGTGCCCATGGACTCCTGGTTTTTAAGGGATGCGCGATTGAATACCAGCGGAAAAGACCGGGTGATAGCGCGGCCTTCCGGGTAGGTGCCGGTACTGAATTCTTCGCCGCTGGTGGTGATAATCCGGGCGTGCTGGATGGCTGGAATGGCCCGCATGTCGTCCAGGCTGTTGGCAACTTCGGGATAGTTCATGAGCCAGAGGTTGTTGCTCATGCTGCCGGCCACCAGTTCGGCGGCTTTTTCCTGAGTGCTTCGCAGTTCGCTGGTGCGCCGGTCGACCTCGCCGATCATCTGAACGCCGGTCGCCGCCAGGGATAGCAGCACACAGAACAGCAGAACGTACACCAGCAACCTTGCCGCCAGTGGCCGCACACCTATTCGTCTGTCAAAGCGGATCGGAGGCAAGGCACGTTTCCCTGTGTCGTGTGAACAACCGCCACGCAGTCTAGCAGACCGTCAGCACTTGGACACGTTCGGCGGAATCTCCGTGCACAAAACGGAAGCGCACATTCAGATCATACAGGTGTGCACCGTAGATGCGGTCTTCATCTCGGCCCCGGCGAAAAGAGGGTCTTGGGTCGTAACTGACAACGTCTTCAATCAGGGCTCTCAATTCCGGATATTTGTCTGGCGGCAGGTCTGTGAGTTGTTGTTCTGCCTCGGGCAAAAACTGCACGGCGAGCTTTTCCGTTGGCGCTGAATCTGCCCAGCCCAGGCTTGCCTGGGGAACCGAATCGGCAAACGGCAGGTAGGGTTTGATGTCGAGTATCGGCGTGCCGTCGATAAGGTCGTGATCGCTGATGTTAAGGACCAGCTTGCCTTCGCTGTCATGGCTCATTCCATGGTTGCGCACCACAGAGAGCCCAAGACTGTTCGGGCGAAACGGTGAGCGGCTGGAAAATACGCCCATCTTGCGGTTGCCCCCCAGCCGTGGTGGCCGCACCACAGGGCGCCATTCCGCTCGAACGGCCTCATGAAACTGAAAAATCAGCCATAAATGGCTGGAGGTTTCGAGGCCCCTGAATGCATCTTCACGATTGTACGGCGGCGCAATCACCAGTTGCGCGTGGGCATGCCGGGTCAGGCCTGGCTGGCGGGGTACGCCGAACTTGTCTCGAAAACATGACCGCGCCGTGGCGATGGGTGTCAGTGTCAGTGCGTCGGCGGCTGGCCGGGCGTGGTGTCGGCTCATAGTATTGGGTGTAGTCGGTGAGTAGAAGGCATCAGTAGTGCCGGTCAATACTGCCAGAAAAATAGAGCTCAATCCTCAGAATCAGCGAGCCGCGATCCTTAAAGTTCTCCGTTCGTGGGAACTCCACGGCGGGAATGATTTCTCCGAAAAGCCAGTCACTGTGCAGGCGGTAGCGCCAGGTCAGGTCCGCAAACGCGGCGGTATGGCGCCAGTTTGGCTGACTCTCGCCCAGGATGCCGAGCCTGGGGTTAATGGTAGACCTGTTGTTCAGCCGTTTATGGACGCTGAGAACCTGAGAGAACTCGAATTTCCGGTCCGAGTGCAGCCACTCAATTTCAGACGTTAGCAGGGCTTGCCACCCGCTCCCGAGTTTGCGCCCGGCCGCAAACGAGCTTCGGGCTCCCCAACCGTCCTGGTGGAAATAATAGAGGCGTTGTTTTACAGCAAGGTTCCAGGGAGACGTTGTCTGCCACTGCTTTTGTGCTGTCGCACGCCAGAAGGCGTCTGCAGGAATCCTGAGCCGCACGCCCAGATCGTTGCTCAGATTGATGGCGTCACCCACATTTGACAGAAAACGCAAAGCACCGGTTGCCTGCGTTTCACTGCGTTCATCGCTCGTCAGCTGCCGGCTTCTGCGACGCTCAGCGAGGGGGATCAACTCGTCGCTCTCGCTTTCGACCACCAGCCGGAGTTTGCGTTCTACGGTCGGGATATCCAGACGAAATCTTATCTCGGGGTCGAATTGAGCAGGGTCGCCATATTCAGATTCTGTCGCGAACCCAAGGCGCAGATAGCTTTCATTACCAGGCAATGCCTTCTGGCTTCCGGAAAGAGTCCGGTCAGCCCACTCGCCGATGGATTGAACCCGTTGACCCTGCATTTCTTCCTGTCTGATGACCCAGTTAGAAAAATTCAGCCAGTAGGAATCTCTCGGCTCACGCCAGTATTCTTCGGGGGCAAAACTGTAGAAGGATGCAGGCAGGCTCTCTGGTAGAAGACTATTTCTTTCTGTATCAACGCGTTCGGGTGGATTCTGGGCGGACCAGGCCGTTGCCGCACTCAGTATGATTGCAAGGGCGGCAAACGCCCGCAAAGCAGCAAAAAAATGGCGAGAACAGTCATTCAGCGTCAATCATTTCGTCCGTTGAAATTCGTCCATCAGTTGGGCATGAAGTGCAGCAACCTGCGTCTTTGCGCTCTCAACGCCCGAGGCATTGTCTATAACGAAATCAGCCTTTTTCAGGCGGTCATCCCGTGACATCTGTGCGTCAATAATCCGCTGAACCTGCTCATGGGTATTGCTGTCTCTCGACACAGTTCTTAAGATCTGTACATCAGTGGGCACGTCGATCACAACGATTCTGTCCACCATTTCGTGCTGATCCGTCTCCAGTAAAAGCGGAGACACCAATAGAGTATAGGGTAGATGATAATCCCGGGGATGAAGCTGCTCAAGCATGGCTTCGCGAATGAGCGGATGCAGCAACTGCTCCAGCCATTTTCTTTCGTTTTCATCCTGAAAAATCAGAGCGCGCAGTTCCGGGCGGTTCAGCCCACCGGATTCCAGCAGAATCTGGTCTCCGAAGTGGCGGGCTATGGCCTCCAGAGCCGGTGTGCCGGGCTCCACAACTTCACGGGCAACGTCGTCGGCATCAACCCAGTGAATACCCTGCTCTGCAAACAGCCGCGCTACCGTGGATTTGCCGGACCCAATGCCACCAGTCAACCCTACAATCTTCATCAGACCCCCAGGTAAGCGTACCAGATGGTCAGTATTTCAGCACCAAACCAGAGGCAGAGCAGGCCCGCAGCGGCGAGATAAGGGCCAAACGGAATCGGCACTTCACGGCCATGTTTGCGGAAGACGATCAGGCTGATACCAACCACCGCGCCTACGACCGAAGAAAGCAGGATGACCGCAGGCAGAAGCTGCCAGCCAAGCCAGGCGCCCAGTGCTGCCAACAGTTTGAAATCACCATGGCCCATGCCCTCCTTGCCGGTCACCAGTTTGAACAGCCAGTAGATAGACCAGAGCGAGAGATAACCGGCCACTGCGCCCCAGAACGCGCTGCTGAAGTCCGTGAAGGTGTTGAAATAGTTCAGCATCAGGCCGAGCCACATCAGGGGCAGGGTCATGCTGTCTGGCAGCAGCTGGGTGTCGAAATCAATGACCGTCAGGGCGACCAGAATCCAGACAAGTAACAGCGCCCAGAGTGCGGCATAGCTGGGGCCGATCACCATAACGGTGACCACGGAGAATAAAGCGGTAACCGCTTCGATAATGGGATAGCGGGGCGAAATGCCCGTCTTACAAGAAGAGCATCGGCCTTTCAGAACCAGATAGCTGATCACCGGGATGTTTTCCCACGGCTTTATGCCATGGCCGCAAGAAGGGCAGGTGGATGCCGGAGAGGACAGGGTGACAGTGTCTGCCTTTTTCCGTGCGCCCTTTGGGAGTTCCAGAAATTCCTCACACTGGCAACGCCAGTCCTGCTCCATCATTTTGGGCAGACGAAGAATGACGACGTTTAAAAAACTGCCGATGCAGAGAGACACAAAAACAACCGCCGTGTAAAACAACCACGGCGTTGAGAAAAATGTTTCGAAATTTTGCATTGCGTTAGACGACCTGCCCCATCTGGAAGATCGGCAGGTACATGCCGATGATAAGGCCACCAACCAAAACGCCGAGTACTACCATGATCATCGGTTCCATTAGCGCGGTGAGGTTGTCCACCATATCGTCGACCACGGATTCGTAGTGATCGGCGACTTTTTCCAGCATTTCGTCCAGATTACCGGACTCTTCACCGATGGATGTGAGCTGCACCGCCATGACCGGGAATACACCGGTTTCTTTCATCGATGCCTGCAACTGGGTGCCGCTGGACACATCATCACGGATTTTCATAACGGCGTCTCGATAGATGGCGTTGCCTGTGGCACCTGCCACCGATTCCAGTGCATCCACCAAAGGAACACCGGCGGCAAAGGTCGTGGAAAGAACCCGCCCAAATTTGGCAACGGCCGATTTATCAAGGATTTCGCCCACAACGGGGAGCTTAAGGACGTATTTATCGATGATGTCAGAAAACCTTTGCGAGCGTCTTATTGCTTCCTTAAAGAGATAAATAAAGCCAATTATTCCCAATAAAACAATAAACCACCATTTCTGCATCCAGTCCGATATTGCCACAATAAACTGGGTGAAAACCGGGAGTTCGGCACCGAATCCATCAAACAGGCTCTGAAACTGTGGCACCACTTTAACCAGCAAAATGGCCGTTACAATAATTGCCACCACCACAATCGCCGCGGGATAGGTCATCGCTTTTTTAACTTTCTTTTTGAGGATTTCGGTTTTCTCAAGATAGGTGGCAATGCGGGCCAACATGGTCTCCAGTGCACCGGCCTTTTCGCCGGAATCAACCAAATTGCAGTAAAGATCGTCAAAATGTTTTGGATGGCGCCGGAGTGCGTTGGCAAAACTTGTGCCCGACGCAATATCATTTCTGACTGCGGATACAAGCTCACGAAGGCCCTGGTTTTCCAGACCGTCGGTGACAATGTCAAAGCTCTGAACCAAGG